>Ga0210244_100162_pt1 | contig 57293 bp, 39 predicted proteins | sample ChrtobMetaP3_0mM_FD_155473 | JGI IMG/M metagenome (GOLD analysis project Ga0210244, IMG submission 155473) | Chrysochromulina tobin associated microbial communities from unialgal haptophyte culture, Seattle, Washington, United States - P3_0mM | ecosystem: Host-associated > Algae > Haptophytes >...
CCCTCGCCGCCGCCGCCCTCACCGCCCCCACCTTCCCCCTCGCCGCCACCGCCCTCGCCCTCGCCGCCGCCCGACCCGTGCGGCACCTTGGCCTCCGCAGTGTGCGCTGGCCAGCCGTGCTACTTCGATGCGCAGTGTCTGGCGACGAGCACCGACCCCTTTAATGGCGTCGGCTGCAGTGCAGGTGGTTACCCGAGTTGCCGCGCCTGCTACGTCGATGCCTACAACTCGATTCTCGCAGAGTGCCCCGAGCTACCGTCACCGCCGCCCTCGCCGCTGTCTCCACCACAGCCGCCGCCGCCACCTGCGCCGCCGTCCCCGTCAGTGCCAGGGGCGATCACGATCACTACGTACCAGGTGGTGATCGGCTTCGTCGCCGCAGAGCCAATCGAGACCTTCACGCCGGGCCGGCTGAACAACATCTCCGTCTCCGTCGCAGCCGAGGCGGACGTGGACCCGAGCAATGTCAACGTGGCAGCGAGCGCAGCGTCCACCCAGGTGAACATCGTCATCACCACGCCGACGGCGAGTGTGACTGCCACCGTCAAGGAAACCCTCACCCGGTCCGCGTTCGCGGACGCGTCCGCGGCAAGCTCCTTCCTTGGGGTCACGGTGACGTCCGCACCCACCATCGCCACTCAGACTATCGTCACAGTCATCCCCCCCACTAGGAGTTCCGGGCTCTCCGTGCCAGATGCCGGCGCCGGCAGTACGCTTACACTGGCGATCGCCGTCGGCGCCGGCTCGCTGGTGGGCGGGATTGCACTCATAATGCTGGTGATCTGCTGCAGGAAACGGGGCAAGAAAACGGGCCGCGCCGGCACCACCCGCGGCCAGTCCATCCGCAATCTCTTTGGCAGCTCGCGAGCGCGGGTGGGCTTCGGCGGGAGCTCGAGGATGTCCGACGAGAGAGGGGTGGCCACCTCAGGCATTGCGCTGGAAGAGGATTTCGACATTGTGAAGGCCGCGCGACCCGTCAGGGATCTGGGAGCCGAGCGCACCATCGATATTGTGAAGAAGGACAAACCTTCCGTGGCTGCCTTCGCCTCGACGACCTTCAAAAACACCCTAGACCCAACAAAGAACAATCTGCTCTCATCGATGCCGACCGACATGACTCCTCGTGCGGCCAAGTCGTTTGCGCTCAACCAGATGATCATGCAGGCGACCAATTCGAGCAAGATCAAGCCCATCCCGTGGAATGACCTCGAGATCCTCGAGAAGCTGGGTGAGGGCACCTTTGGCACCGTGCACGCGTGCTCGTTCAAAGCGACGCCTTGCGCGGTCAAGCAGCTGCGCGACGACAGGGAGTCTTCGGCGGCGCTGCTGGCCGACATGCTGAAGGAGCACGACACCATGATGACTCTGCGCCACCCGAACGTGGTGCTCATGCTCGGCATCGCCACCGACAACATGCAGCGCGTGGGCATCGTGCTCGAGCTGCTCGAAGTCTCGCTGGCCGAGTTCCTGCACGACAGCAGCGGGTACGTGGAGCACCGCACCTGGCGCGCCTCGCTCCTCTCGATCGCGAGCGACGTGGCCAAGGGCGTCGCGTACCTGCACTTCAACAACTTGCTACACCGTGACCTCAAGCCAGGCAACGTGCTGCTCTCAGACTCGTGGGTTGCCAAGGTGGCCGACTTCGGCTCGTCCGCCAAGGGCAAGCCCGGCTTTGCCGCCGAGGGCGAGGGGATCCACGGCACGCCGCCGTACATGGCACCCGAGGTGGCGCGTGGCGAGGCCCACTCGAAGGCGCTCGACGTGTGGTCGTTTGGGTGCCTGCTCGTGCACATGGCGACGCTGCGCCCGCCGTACTACGCGCTCAAGTGCAAGACCGCGATGGACATCGTGCGCGTGGTGCAGCGCGGCGATGTCTCTCCGGTGCAGGTGCTCCTCGACGACGCCGAGCGGCGCCAGTTCAAGTGCCCAGCCAGCATCCTCGCACTTGCCAAGCAGTGCTGCCAGCGTGACCCAAAGCAGCGGCCAGACATGCCCGCGATCGCGGGCGCGTTCGCGTCTCCCGATGTACAAAAAAGCATCCTCAAGGGTGCGCGCGACATGCGCCCGCTCGTGCGACTCCAGCGCGGGGGGGCGCGCGCGCCCATCGCCGTCGATAGTCAGGGCACGTACGACGCCTCCAAGAGCAGCCTCGGCGGGTCGCTCGCGCTCAGCGCCGACGCCGGCCTCTCGCCTCGCGAAAACAGCAGCTCGACCAAGTCCAAGTTCCGGCGACTCTCGAAGCAGAGCTCTGCAGCTGCCGGTTTGACCTTTTCAACTGTGAATGGTTCGGCCGCCGCCTTCGTCAGCACTTACGACGACGGCTCATTTGACGCCGCTACGAACAGGACCTTCGATGCCGCACCCGGCGCGACGTACGCTCAACACGGCGCGACGTCCGCGCGCTCAGACGCGACGTTCAACAACACGTTCATGTCCGCGCGCTCAGACGCGACGTTCAACAACACATTCACAGGAACTTATGTTCCGAGCAAGGACAAGGCGTTGACCAGCTCGATCAACACACTGTCGGTCAATCTCGCGCGTGCGTCGCGGGCCAACATTGCGGCGGCCTCCGCTCGCTCTGGCTCGACATCCGCTCAACACTGCGCGGCCTCCGCTCGCGTCGAAGAAACTCTCAAAACCGGAGGCATCGCATCATCGCCTTGATGCTTCCACGTTTGATGCCTCGGTCAACTTTGATGCCACAGCCACTTTGATGTGTCATCCACACAATGCTCGTCCATGTTTGATGTCTCGGCGCGTTCGCTGACGGCGCGTGGCAGCAGTCTCGCACCCCCTGGCCGCCACTTTTCGTTCGGCATGACACGGTCTGACACGGACGCCTCGCGTCCAGCAGTGAATCCAGAACATTTGCGATCACCATACGATACACATTGATAGTGCCAGTGTGTGCCAGTGTGTGCCAGTGTGTGCCAGTGTGTGCCAGTCATGGTGCCAGTGTGTGCCAGTGTGACACTCGGGTGTGTATTCGCGTGACGAACCCTGACCGGTTCCTTCGAGGATTCCTCAGGATAAAACATGCAGTCCGCGAATAGAACGCCCTACATGCCTTGCGTGTGCCTTACGTTACGCACAGTACATGTCGTGCGTACGTCAGCAGTATTGAAAGCTTGCAGTATGTTGCACACAGCGTACAATGCAGTTTGGTGTTCGCCGCGCCACCACGGTTCCACCACGGCCTCTCACCGACGGCTCTTACGCCGGGGGAGTCGACTCCCCGCTCGCGCCTCGGCCTCGGGTATGAAAACACCCCGCCCACCGACATCCCGCTCACCTTTTCACCGCTCTTCATGCCACTTTCCGATCGCTGCCGCACGTCGGAGTGACAATGGATCACATCTAGATCACATCCAGCCATTTTCCAGCGCAGCTCTCGGCTCGAGGTCTCACTCGGCTCCCTCCGAGGCAGTCCCGAGGGCTGGTGCCTCGGCCACGGCCAATCCAAAGTCACGTCTCGCAATCTCCATCGCTACCGCCACGCCAGCTTCCCATGCGGTGGCGAAGCCGCCTATCGATTTATGGTTGAACTGGGCTTGCCAGCGCCCCTTTCGGCCTGGGTAGACGCCTTTGTAGCCGCTCACGTTCGTGGCATGGGGGATTGGCCTCAGAAGCATACCCGCTGATTGGATGATCACTCTCTTGGGTTGTAGAGTCATGGGTCCTGCAGGGTGATTACCCTGTTGGGTACTTGTTAGGGTACTTGGGGTTGCAGTGCCCAAGAAAGTGAGCATGTTTGTCGCTTGTGGCGAAATCGACGGAGTTGAGGACGTGGTGACTCGACGCTCGGAGCTGGGTAGCTTGTTACGGGCCTTGTTAGAGACTGCGATCGCCTCCACGCAGAGAGCTGGAGTCTCTTCATCGTCCGACTCGGCAACCACTGCCACTGACTCCTTTCGCTTGGCGAAGCGGACGGCGACGTGGTCCACGACCAGCCGATCCACGGGCGGGACATGCGCCCGCAGTCCTTGGCGGAGGGTCGAGCGCGACCATGAGGACTTTGGTAGAGATCCTGCAGGCACATCAACCGCCGTGTGCCATCCCACAAGGTGGACGGCAACAGTTGAGCGCTTCCGCTTCTGATCACGCGGAGCGTTGCACGTCGGAGCTGCTGGCTTTGGAGGATCTGCCGCTGCATGAGTGGGAGCCTCTCGGTCGATTGACTTCGAACCAGCCCCCTTCTTCGAGCCGGCCGCCTTCTTCGAACTGGCCGTCTTCCGAACAGTTCTGAGTGGCTTCGCAGCCGCAGCTGTCCCGTCGTCGCGGACCTCGAGCAAGCGCGCGAAGTTGGCCACATCATTGCACTCGGCCGTCTCGTCGAGTCGTAGAAAGTCTGCCAGGAGTTCCATATCGCCTTGAAGGCTAGTCTCCTCCGCTGGTGATGACTTCGATGGCGGGCTGCCATCATCATGTGCCTCTGGGACTGGCCCCTCGCTCGGCGATTGGCTCTCCGGTCCGTCGCTGGGCGAGTAGGATGACGACGAGGACGACGAGGACGACTCGATGGCGACTTTCTGCTCCTCTAGACTCACCATGTGCAGCGCCGCCCTCGCGCGCTCTGCCACGGGCCGTTCAGAGTCTGCCACGGACCTGAGGCACCCAAGCGCGGACGAGCACATCGAGGCCTGCATTGCGAGTGCAGGGATGGGCGCGGTCTCGATGTACTGGTCTAAACGCCCATTCGGTGCGGACGGCGCCACCGCGGTGTTCATGACCGTGCGGCAATTGTCCGCTAGTGACGAGTCGTAAGGAATGGGTCTTCATCTGTGTCCAGCGTCACGGGTGTCACACATCGAGTGCGGGTGTCCCAGAGACGCAAACTACAAACTTCACCGTTTTGGAATGCGAAAATTTGTGCATCATCGTGTTGTATCGGTCGGACGCCCGGGTCACTGAACGACTGACTAATAATGAACTTCAAACGCATTCAGCGACCGTGCCCGTTCAGCCGCGCTCACCCGCCGCGTCCCGTCCTCCGAGACGCGATAGAGTGAGCACTTGAGAGATTAGAGAATTAGATCGCATGCGGGTGAGAGACCTGTTGGTACACAAAAGCTTCGCCACGAGACGAATAAGATGTGCGCGTGACCTGCAGTCATGAGATGACACATCCCACAGCCTCCGAGCAGCAGCCAGGACACAAGATGCCTCCCTGAGGTTTTCTCCTGGTCGGCGGTAGCGCAAAGTCAAGCTCGTCGTCGTCATCGACCTCGTCGAGATGCCTGCGAAATGACCACGTGTACGCGGGGAATGGGGCCGTCAGATCGATGCTTTTGCGGCAGCGGCGAAGGAGGCTGCAACTCGGCGGGTGAGCCGAGTCAGCCCTTATTGTCTCGAGCAGCAGCAGATCATGTGCGTTCGTCAGGCGGCGTTCTGCGGCAGCTGCGCGTACCAGCCATCTGACTGCAGCTGCTCATCATAGAACCGATCAGAACCATCCGCCTGCGCGTCAGACTTGAGCACAGATGGTGGCAGTGAGGCTTGAGCTGAGACAGCGGCAGAAACGCAGCACCAGGGCAGCGTTCATCAGATCGAGCAAGCACACGCACCCTGGAGGCTTTCTGGTTGGCCAACGAGGTGTAACCTTTCGTGCCAGGCGTGGAGAGCTTATTTTCTGCGGCGGTCGCGGGCGGTGTGAGTCAGCACCATGCGGCAGCAAGCAGAACTGTGTGGAACGGGCCACGAGCTGCGCGATCACGTACCAGCAAAATCTGTCGCCTTCTTCAGCATACTTTGCATGTATTGGAGGTTCCGTGCGTTGCACGAGCAGCCTCCTCCGTCTCCTGGCGCCCAGGAGCGTCGGGCACCACTGAGATGACGGCAGCTACGACCAGGGCAAAGGGTCCTCTGAAAAAGAAGAGTCCAAGCGTCGCGCTGGGCTCCTGTACTTCGAGACCCTATTGGGCGTGCGTGTGCCTCACAGTAATAGTGGTGTCACAGCATCGACTTCATCCCCACACGTGCCGTTTGCCGCTCGCAAATGGTGCCCCAGGCCGTCGAGCGGTCGCAGCCGGATCTCTTGCAACAATCAGCCTCACGGCTTCTGCACCCAACGCCGATCACGGATCGGCTCAAAGTCTTCCGAACCGCCGCCTCCATGCCAAAATTGGCCACACTCCACGACGACACGGCCATCGCGCAGTGGTTCTTGCTGGTAAGACGCGGCTCTTACAAGACGGTGCAGAAAAGCCTCCGAGAGGGCTGGGCTCCCGTGAACGCCACCGACAAGGCGGGGTACACCGCGTGCATGCACTGCTGCGTGAGCGGCCGCCTGCTCGAGGCGCTGCTCGGCTGCAAGGAGGTCAATATCAACATGCAGGCGAACGATGGCAACACCGCGCTGCACCTCGCTGCGCGGTACCGTTCGGCGAGCACCGTGCACGCGCTGCTGCGCCGTGGGGCAGCCTTCACGCGCGATGTGAGCGGCTGCTCCGTGCTGCACAAGGCGGCCGCCAACAGCGACCCGGCCGTCGTGCAGCTGCTGCTGCAGACGCAAGCTGACCCGTGCGCGCGTGACCGCGACGGCCGGTGCGCGCTCGCGACCGCGCTGCTACACTGCAACGAGGGCGCAGCGGTCGCACTTCTGCTCTGGCAGAAAAGCTGGGCTGCTTCGGACGTTGGTGCGGCCGCGGGCGTGGGACCTGCTGGAGGGAAGGGCGGCGACGGCAGCGGCGCCGGCGGGGTCGGTGGCGGCAGCGGCGACGGCGGTGGCTGCAGCGGCGCCGGCCTCGACTCCCTGCCCGACGACTGCGTGGAGCTCATCATGGGCTGGCTCTCCGCCAGAGCGTGCGGCGGCAGGGGGCCGCTCGCTGCGGTACCGAGCTGCTGGGCGGCCTCGCGATCGCGGCCGCCGCCGCCGCCGCTGCCAACCATAGCTGCCGCATCCGTCCCGCCGGGCGCCATGGTGGGCGCCTCGGTGGGAGACATGGCGTGTGCATGCACCCGCTTCCGCACGCTGTCTCGTCGGCGTGCGGTCTCGGCATGGGTCAGCGCCGAATGCGTCAATGCGCCGGTCAAGTGCTTCCACCCGCGTGGCCAATCGACCACGCTGATGCACCTCGCTGCCGCTGAGGGCATGGAGCAGGCCGTTGAGCTGCTCCTCGAGCGTGGCGCGTGCCCGCTCGCGCTCGATAGTTGGGGGCGCACGCCGCAGCAGGTCGCACGTGCCGACGCTTTGCTCATCGCCAGGCTCGTACACGCGCAGGCCGAGGGCGGTGCCGGTGGCGGTGCGGGCCCCGGCGGCGCGCCCGGGGCCCGCCCGCTGAGAGTAAAACACTACACAGTAGTTCGAAACGCAGATTGTTTGCCCATTGAAATGTCCTTTTTTGATCTTCTTCGTCGGCGGATGAAACTACGCGCGCTTATAATGTAAGCGCTAGTCGTGATTCGAGACGCGTGTTTAGCCAATGTTTAGCCTTTAGCGGAGTTCGGGCACGAGGCACGTCGTCCCCGTCGGGCCCGACACCCGAGCCTCGGGAGGCAAATTCCAAATTGTTGTATTGCATAGGCGGCGCTTCAGTGGACATCGACCCAACCGACGCCAAACGTGAGCCCCGGTGTGCCCGTGGGGTCGGCCCTGAGCCAGATATCATGCGCCTTGGGCGATCCGGGCAACTGGCTGCCGTGGCGCGCAGCCGCCGTCGCGGCCAGCCGCCACGAAGGGCTGTTCCGCGGCTGGCGCGGCGGCTTGGTCGTGGGCTTGGTGCGCTTGGGCTGCGGCGAGACGGGCGAGACGGGTGAGCGGCTGCGCGGGCTCGCGGCAGGGCTCGATGCGCCGCTTCGACAGGTGGGGGAGCCCACGATGGCGCCAGGGGCGGTGGCGGCGGCGGCGGCGGCGGCGATGTTCTTGATGCTCTCGTTGATGGCGCTTATGTCCTCAACGGCGGCGGCGTCGGCGGCGTCGGCGGCGGAAGCGGCGGCGGCATCATCGGCGTCGGCTGCGGCCTGCTGCTGTCGTCGTGATGAGAGCCCGGCCTGGTGACCGACCTGCGCCCCAATCGATCGCTCGACACTCGAAAGAAACCAGTCCTCGCCACGCCACGAGAGCGACGAGGGGCGCCAGGTCTCCGGGCTGCGCATCGACTCGGCGTACAGAAGCTGCCGTCCTCGCACTGAGCCGGCCGCTAGCGCCGCATGCTGCAGGGCCTGCAGCCGCTCGACTTTGAGCCGAAAGTGTGCTGCATCGGCCTGCCGCTCGGCCTGGGACACGCGCAGTTGCTCGTGGAGTGCGGCCAGGGCGGCGTCGTGCTCGAGCCTCTGGTGCTCGTGTCGGGCATGGGAGTGCGCCGCATCGCGCTGCCGCATCGCGTGCACATGCTGGAGCTCCGCCTCGTACGCCTTCGCGGCCTGCTCCTTTTCGCGCGCCAGCCGATCGATTTGACCGTGCAGCTCGAGCCTCGTGAACTCCAGAGAGCCACCCGTACTGCTCAACTCGGCGCGTAGGCGCCGGTTCGCTTCGTGCAATTCGTCAATTGTGCGACGCTCGGCCTCGCGCCCTGCACGCTCGTCCGCGAGCTCGTGTGTGAGCCGCGCCTGCTCTTGCTGCAGCAGCCGCCACTGTTGCGACGCCTCGTGGTGTGCGTACCGTGCGGCTTGGAGCTTGGCGGCGTCATCCTGAGCGCTCGCCTCGAACTTTTGACGAAGCTTCTGTATCTCGTCAATGGAGCGAGCACGCTCGAGCTCCTGCTGGTCGCGCAGCGCGCGCACGTGCCGCTCGTGCTCCATTTCGGCGCGGTGCCGCTCGTCCGCCATCCGCGCCGAGAGCGCCACGTGCTGCGCCGAGAGGTCGACCTCAGCGCGTTGCACCTCCTGGCGCAGGATACGTGCGTTCGCATCGCCCTGTACGGTCAGCGCGTGGGTTTGCGCGTGCAGCCTGATGCACCACTCGGCCTCTTCGGCCGCGTGCGCAGACTCTGCCGAAGCCGCTACCATCTCAAGCTGTTCAACGGCCACCGCCAGCCGGGCGATGAGCCGGGCTGTCATCGCCACGTACGCCCGGGCCTTGGCCTTGGCCGCTTGGCCATGCGGGCTGAAAGCGGCGTCCAGTTGCGTCGTGGACGCTGCCGACGCGCGACGCGCATCGGCCCTGGCGACGGTGGCCGCTGCGACTGCCTCATCGAGCTGCTTCCACAGCGTCCTGCCGCCGCCGGATGGTGCCAGACTTCCCAGGCGGTCATGTGCTGCATTCCGAGTGCCATGGCTGCCAGTTTCGAGCTGACGCGGAGAGAGGCTACGCTGGTGCGACCACGTCGGGTCCGCGAGGCCGATCCCCAGACTCGGAGCTGGGCGTGGCTGACGAGCCATATTTGTGGTTTTTTCGAAAAGTTTGAAGTTTGGTCTCGCGCCAAGACGGAGGTGTTCTTCGTTATGTACGATCACACGATACTTCCCAACCGAGCCCAACGAACTGTGAAGCGTGCTGTCGCGTCGTGCTGGCGCGCATATTGGTGCGAATCTACTGAATAGTCTGAATACGCTAGCAATATGCGTTTTGTCGTCTTGCTCTGCCTCTCGAGCCTGGTGATGGCCTCTGAGCAGTCACTGGAGTCGGAACTCTCACCGCCGCCGCCGCCGCCGCCGCCGCCCTCGCCGCCATTGCCGCCGCCGCCCTCGCCGCCATCGCCGCCGCCGACGCCGCCGTCCTCGCCCTCGCCGCCGCCTCCCTCACCCTCACCACCACCACCCAAACTACTACACATGATCGATGAGATCGAGCAAGAGATCGAAACCGAATTTGACATTCTCTATCACATTCCATGGCTGCTGGCTGCCTTGATGCTCATTGGTTGCGCATTCGTGAACAAGTGCATCCACAGCAGCCTGCAGCGTGCGCAGCACTCGTTTGAGCCCCTCAACGACGAAGAGCAAGCGCAGTCCAAGCAACCTCCCCCATCATCTTCCGCGGCGCTCGAAACGAAAGTCGAGTTTGCCAAGACGCAGCCGGATCGGAAGCAAAAACGAGACACGCTCAGCAACTCCGCAAGGTCGAGCCCTGCAAAGTCGAGCCCCGCCTATTCTCCGTCGTCTGTCGTTCCTTCATCGCCAGGACATTCTCCTTCGTCTCCTTCGTCGCGTTCTCCTTCGTCGCCAGCGCCCGATTCTACGGCCATCGTGGCCGTGAAGTCAGGCCCTTTCAAGATGATCAAGGTCGATCAAGACTGCATACCCGATACTCTCACGAACAGGGCGATAGCAAACGCCGCGGAGAACTTAGCGTCGCGGCGGGTGGGCCCCGGGCTCAGCTTCCCGTCGATGTCGTCGCCATACTACGCGGGAGCGGCGGCCAAAATGATCATACAGCGAGCGGCCAGCCGACCGAAGTCGCCACCGGGGAGCTACCGTCCGCGCAGGCCTGAATCCCCGGTGTCGCATGCACATTGGGAAAATGGGCTTCCAGAAGACCTTGCACCACCGCAACACCAACGTCAGTCGACCGACTAAGGTCCTCAGTCAGACGCTCATCATCAGTGCTCCGTGCTTTGCCGGGTTTTGAATGTGCGAAGAGAACTTGCATTCTGTGGTCACTTTTGAAGCCCTTCTGAAACCGTCGCACTTTTTGGATCCGAAACATGAGGTTCGCAGGAGAGGGCTGCTGTGCGGAGAGAGGGAGCGCCTCAATGTCCTTCCCGTCGATGTCGTCGCCTAACTACGCGACAGCGGCGGCCAGGTCGATGATGAACCGAGCGGCCAGCCGACCGAAGGCGTCGTCGCGACCGAAGAATGCGCTCGTGGTACGCGGCGGCGACTTCGTTTTACGCGGCGGCCACAGGATGGAAGACGCTGGAGAGGACTTCTGGAAGCCTGATCCCTCGTCACCAGGGCCTACGCGGACGCCTTCACCCACACGCGGCGGCGCTTCCCCGGGCGCGCTGCGTCCCGACCTGATGCTCAGTCAACGCCTGTCGCAAAACTTGTCCGAAAAGAATTTGATGGCGGCGGAGTTTAGGATGAATGACTTTATCGAGAAGATTAAGCGTGAGGCGAGGGAGGCGGGCGGCGCCGACGATGATGACGGCTGGAGCGAGATCGGCAGCGTCGTGGGTGGTGGGCTCTTCAAAAAGAGCCCCTCGGCCAAGCGCCTGCGCGCAATTTTCGACGCTTTTGACTACGACAAGTCAGGCGCTATCGACGTGGGTGAGCTCGAGTCGATCCTCAAAGAAATGAATATCCGAGGGCAGAATGCACACGCGCTGCTCAAAGAGGCGGACTTAGATGGGAACGGCGTGCTCGACTTTGACGAGTTCGTCGCCGTCTTCAACAAGCCGTCCTCGGGCTTGGCGAGCGTCTTCGCCGCGGCTGGCCAGTTTGGTTCGGGTGGTCTGTTTAGCTTCATGGCTCGCGTGAGCCCCGGCCGCCAATCTCCCACAGATGGTAGGCGTAGTCCTGCTGGCCACTCGAGCGCCACAGCCGCCAAGGGCGAGGCGAGTACGCAAGGGCAACCTGGCCACTCGCGCGCCACAGCCGCTAAGGGCGGGACGGGTACGCAAGGGCAGCCTGGCCTTTCGCGCGCTGGCGGCATGGTGCAGTTGCCGCCGTCGTCTTCGAGTGACGGGCGCAGCGATGGCTCACGCTCGGCATCACCACAGCATGGGCGGATGGGTGTGGATCCCTCAGAGAAGGCCACGCTGGCTCGCAGCGCCGAACCGAACAACTTTCTGGAGCGTGAGCGACCGCGGGTCCAAACTCAGATGTTGGCTGCAGGGGCGCCGCCCCTGCAGCGCAGCCAGACTACCCAACTGGGCAAGAATGATCGCCAGCATCGCGAGGATGGCGTCGATCGCGTCGATCATCAGCCACTTCTGGAGGGGCCCAAGGTGTACAACCCCCGATGCTGCCCCAAAAAGTGTACAAAGTGCGAGATCTTGTGAAACAAGCCAAACAGATGGGAGGCACACAACTGCGGTCGGAGCGTGGTGCATGAAATCTCTTCGGAGTGAGTGGAATTACAGTGTGACACTGTGCATGCTTCAGGGTTATTGGAAGGTCATGCTATGTACAAGATGCGATTAACTCTACCAAACTGGAAGGCATCCCGACCTGATTCATGTGTACTACCACGACGTTCTTGCAACATCCTTGCGCTCCCTGCGGACGAAATCTCGCTGGGCCTTATTGCCTCGCATCAACTCTTTATTCTCACCCCTCTCGCGCTTCATCTGCTTGCGCTTCAGCTGCTTGCGCGACAGCTTGACCAATCGCTTCTTCTTCGTGCTGGTCGCCAGCGCCGGACCTGTGTTCGTCGTCAGAGCGGCAGTGAGTAATGCAATCGAAAGTAGGGGTGGCAGAGTTAGCGTCACTCACCGTAGCTGTACCCATCATCGGCGTCATCAGTGGCCATCTTCTTCGTCTTCGCCATGGCCACAATGCCGGGGGAGGAAGCCGGACGCAAAAGAAAGCGACGATCCCGCACACGCGACAAAAAAGGTCAAACTCACAGATTCGTTTCACGAAGTCTTGCGCAAATTCCTCGGATCGAATGAAACGTCGTTCGCGCTGCCCAGGGTAGACGGTCGTTACTCTGGAGTCTTGCGGACGAAATCGAGCAGATCTGAGGATACATGTACCGATGCCGAGGTGCGAGGAGCGAGATAGGTTGTATACTACTGTCACGGATTGGGCAGGCATTGAACGAGGCCATGAGCAACGAATTAAGTGAGATGGATGTGAATGACGAGCTCGGCGAGGCGCTGCAGGCAGTGTTACAGGCCTTGGACCAGGAGAATGACGACGTAGACCCATATGAGCCCTATCCGATCGCAAGAGGCTCGCGAGGACCGAGGTGTGACCTTCACGTTCACCTTCGCCCCCCCTTTTCAGAAGTTCAATTCACGGTTTCACCCCGTTTGCGTTTCGCACCCCGTTTCCGGCCAAGCCTGCAACTTAAACCATGTATTCCCGGCCGGCGTCGGCTTTGCTTTGAGCTCCGCGCACGCGCACACCGCCGTCGCAGCGTCGGCCACGCGGTCGGTCGTCGGAGTACGGTCGGCGTCGCCGTCGGGCCCCACCGACCGCCGGCGTCGCTGTTTCTCCTGTTTCCTCTCACCAACGCCCCGCCGGGCCCACCATGCACGTTGCACCAGCTATGGCCTATGCATCTGAAACGAAAAAGGGTGCTCTCCCCAAGCACCCAGCAACAGACCTACAGACGCAGCACGCGCACACACACATCACAGATGCAGCTCACAGATGCAGATTAAACCCAGCCTTTCCTTGCGCTGCGGAAAGAATCGAGGCCTTCCCTTCCTCGCCCATGGCATTGTTCGAGAGGTCGCACTCGATCAATGCGCCTGTGACGGCCACCATGGCGGCCACTGACTTTGCTCCTATTGGACCGATGCTGTTGGCGCGCATGTTGAGTGATGCGAGCTTGGTCTCCTTGTTGCTCTGGATGGCCTCGCAGACTGCGCTTACGCCATCATCATTGAGGTCGTTGAAGGACAAATCCAGGGCCATCAGCCCGCCTGTGACGGCTACCATAGCCGCCACAGCTGTCGCTCCAACTGGGCTTATGTTGCTGCCTGCAACGTTAAGCTTTGTGAGCTTATTGCCCTGCACTGCGTTACAGATCGCCGTGATGCCCTCGTCCTTGATTGAGTTGCCCGCAATATTGAGTTCCGTCAGCCCGCCGTTGACGCGCAGAGCGTCGGCGATCGCTGTGATGCCCTCTGCAGTGTGAGTTCCACGGCCCCAACGATCTTTGCCGCACAGCTGGTTGTCTGAGAGGTCAAGCTGCAAAACCATTCAAAGCATAGGCAAGGTTTAGAGTAACAGAAAAGGCATCTCTTTGGGGGGGCAGAAAGCGAACACCTGTGTCAAGGCGCCTGTGACGCTCGTGCGGAGCGCCTCGGCGATCAGCTTGCTACCAGCAGGGCCGATTCTTTCGGAGGACGCGTCCATAGACATGATCTTGCTGTCCTTGTTGCCGCAGATGGCGGCAAAGATGGCACCCCAGCCCTCGTCCCCAAGCTCGTTGCCTCTGAGCTCGACGGACGTCAATGCGCCATTGACACCGATCAAGGAGGCGATCACAACTGCAGAGGCAACGCCAAGACTCTTGCGCGAGAGGTCGAGCGTCTCGACGGGGTCGGTGCCCTTGATCTTCTTGACAGGGAGAGCATACCCGTCCAAGTTCACCTATGCACAAGGGGACATCCAGATGTCAGTGCAAGTGGGAGCACACCTGGGCTGCAAGCTCAGCGTACCTTCATCAGCGCTCCTGTGACGCTCGTGCGGAGGGCCTCGGCGATCAGCTTGACACCAGCAGGGCCGATGTTCTCGGAGGAGTAACGTCCTCCGATGTTCTCGGAGACCGCGTCCAAGGATGTGATTTTGCTGTCCTTGTTACCGCAAACGGCGGCAAAGATGGCGCCCCATCCGTTGTCCCCGAGCTGGTTGCCCCTGAGCTCGAGGGACGTCAATGCGCAATTAACGCGAAGTGCATCAGCGATGGCGTTGATGCCCTCTGTGATGTAGTTGCCTTTCTGCGTGCCATACTCAACCCAGACACCACAGATGCGATTGTTTGAGAGATTCAACTGCCGAAAAAGACACAGATGGGTCAGGGGAGAAGAGCTTTCAGGAGGCTGTGGGCTGACAAGTCTCCCATACCTCCATCAGCCCGCCGTTGACGCCAATCAGCGAGGCGATCACGATGGCGGAGGCAACACTGAGGCCCTTGTCTGAGAGGTCGAGCGACTCGACTGGCTCGGCGCCCTTGAGCTTCTTAATGGGCAGCGCATAGCTGTCGAGATTCACCTGTACGTGGAGAGTGCAAACTGTCAGCTCAGAACAGGTCACACTCGTGGGCTGGAGTTCAGCGGCACCTCTGTTAGCGAGCTATTAGCAGCAAACTTGCCAATCTGTACTCCCATCTCGTGTCTCTTATCAGGAGCGCAGTCTCTGAAATGAGAGTCGAGAGATACGTCGAGAGACGTGAGAGTAGCTGCACACTTTGCTGCCGCATTGATGAGCGCCATTTCACTAGGAAACAAACGGCCCCTGGCGGGGAACTCCTCAATCAAGGCCATCTTCATCACGAGCGGCATGTGCGTCGAAGTGAGAGCATCCGATTCGAGGCGTCGCATCCGCGGGAGGTTGCACACGTGCTTGAAGAGAGCTGTGACGCCATCCTCCGTGGCCTTAGTGCCCTTGAGTTGCAAGTTGAGCGACTCGAGCGAATTGGGCAGTGCTGCCATGAGCAGTTGCAGCTCCTTGTCGGTGCACTTGATCAGATTTGAGAGATCGATGACAAGAGACGTGGATGCCGACGCCTTCATGGCAGCAAAGTACGGGCCAAGCTGCTTGCCTCGTGCGATGACGGTACGTACCATGCCTGCGGCAAATCGGCCAGCGAGCATGTTGTTCAGCCGTGTATAGCTCGCATGCTCTTCGGGCGGCTCCGCGTCGGAAGCCGCGCCGACAATTGCGTTGAGGATGGTCTTGCGGTCGGCCTCCACAGAGGCTTGCGCGGACTGCAGCTGAATGTCGAGGCGCACACGCTCGAGCGGAAAACCCGACTCGCGCTTCTGCTTCGCGCCCGCGTCCTTATCTCCTGCGCTCAGCCCTTCAACGAGGCCAACAGCCCCGCCCTTAAGGCACGTGTACACGTCGTACGTCTTGTGCTTGTCGCCGGCAAGGCTCGTAAAGATTTCATAGCCACACCAGATTCGAGAGAAGGTGATGCCACCCTCATCAAGGACGGTGACGGTGCCGAACGAGAGCTTCATCGCCTTGCGGAACGAGGACTCCTCAAGGGAGCCCCCAATCTCATCGTCGAGCTTCCACTGGTTGTTGGCGTACGCGCAGACCCAATATGGGCTGTCGACGCCCAGCCCGCGATCGACAGCGTGCTGCTCGAGGCACTTCACAAAATCGAGAACTGGTTCGCCCCACCAGTGGCTCACAAAGTAGAGCGGCACCTGCTCTCCGAAGGCGATAAGCTCCACGAGTGAGCACTGCGCGGCGTACGTCGCCGGCTTGATGACGAAGCGCGCCGCGTCGTAGAGGGTGACGGTGCCGGGTGTCCTTTGCTTGCCACTCTTGTCGGCCCACCCCTCGCGCTTGCATCGCCGACGAATGTGCGAGCACACGCGCTGCAGCTGTTCGCCAGTGATGGCCCGTTTGGCAGTCTCCGCGATGGTGCAGCCGCCGCGCTGATCACCGTGCAGGTCGGCAAAGTCCTCGGCGGCCGGCGGCCTGACGTGGACAAAGCTGCTCGCATAAAAACCTTTGCGCCACTCGTCGATTGTAATGCAGCCATCCGAGTCGAGGTCGAGCTCGCTCATCAGGGTTGCGAAAACCACGTCATCGTAGCCTTGCTTTTGCAATGCGCTCTTCAACTCATCGCAAGAGATGGTCTGGTCGCTGTCGACGTCGACCTCCTTGAAGATCCTCGTCGGGTCTTGCCACTGGAGCGTCTCCGGCGTGCGCACCTCGACACCATCGACAGGATTTGGCGCCACCTTCGTGACGGAGCCGCCCATCGAGGGAAGGAAGGTCCCAAGGTCCCAAGAACCCGCTTGTTCCCAGTGAAATAACGAAGAGGGGTTTCGTCAATGGATCTGCGTCGGAGGCCGACATTATGTCGTAATAACCCCTTACACGTAAGATATTCCTGTTTTCATATTCACACCTGCTGCTGTTCACTCACGCTCGACTAGACGATCTTGAGAGCGTCCAAGCGTCGAATGGCGCAGCCTCAGCCGGCCACGGCGATGCCCACGAGGCAGATCAGGCCGGGTGCGCTCGGACTATTGACGCCACCGCAACGCGGCCTGGCACTCGCTATCATCCAGGCAGATCGGTGTGGCCGTGGTGGTGATGACCTCGAGGACCTTGCGAAGCCTAATCGCTTTGCGCACATGGACACCACGACGAGCACGCAACTATCGCAGCGAATCGGGATGCTCTCACACTGGGCGCCGGCGAATGGGTCTGTACCATCGTACGGGAGGTGACGTGGTCGTAACGGTCAGGTGTTCCGATTGGGTGTTCCGATTTAGACGGCACTCGCACCTATCCCACCGCCGAGCCCCGAGGTGTTCCGTATATATTCGATATAATTGGAGATGACAGTCCTGTTTCGTCCGTTTACTATAGATGTCCATGGACCATGGCTCACTCACGGCTAAAGGTAGGTGCACCTTACACGAGATGCGCCAGGGCGAGCCCCGCACGTGCTGTGGGCAGTGGGGGCAGCGCCCTCCAGCGGCCCTTACGCGCGTCGAAAGCCTCGCAGGTGGTGAGCGGCACCCCCGTGTCGCCGCATCCGCCCACGACATAGAGGCAACCGTCGAGGGCGAACGTGGCCGACAGGTACCCACGCGGCATGCTCATCGGCGGCAGCGCCCGCCAGACGCCCTCACGAGAGTCGAATCGCTCACTGCATGCTAGCATAACGATGCCATCCTCGCTGCCGCCGACGACGTACAGCGCACCGTCCTGCCCGACGCCAGCGCCGCAGCCGGAGCGCGGCTTCGACATGGGCGGCAGCAGACGCTGTGGGCGCACACCACACATGTCGAACGTCTCTACTGTGCGCTGGTAACTAGTCCCGCCGGAGTAACCACCGACGAGGAATAGCTCGGAGGCGCGTGCGTCCACCGCGAGAGCGTGGCCGCAGCGCGGCTTGAGCATCTCGCCCGCGTGCCTCCACGCAGCCACATTCCCGTCTGCATCCATGGCTTGCAGCCTGCCTGCCATGGGCGACGACAAGGGCTCCAAGAGGTACTCGATGGTACGGAGGCACTGCGCGCCGCGAGACATGCCATCGCCGCCTCCGCATACCCAGAGCCGGCCGGCGTCGTCGCACACCGCGGAGGCGAAGCAGCGTGGCGACGTGAGTGGCTCCACGTCTTGCGTCCAGACCCCACGCACCGAGCGTACAGGTATGTCCTTTATCGTCGCCGTCGCAATATCGTATGCAAACTGAAACTCCTCCACCTCGAGCGGCGAGTCGTCGACCGTCAGGCGCTCGATGGTAGCAATCGCCTTTTCCTCGTAGTCATCGTAGCCGCCGATGAGGAAGATCGTGCGCGCTACGCTGTCCACGGCGGCGCACGGCGCGCTGCTTGGCGTCTTCGGCAGGGGTGCCTCGCACCATCTCTGCGCTCGTACATCAAAGGTCGCGCTCGTCCGCTCGCCGTCGAGTCCGTCGCCGCCCATGGCGACGATGCGCTCCACACAGCAGTGCGCGCGGCGCACAAGCGGCAGCCAGGCCTCATCCTCCCGTCGCCGAAGCAGCCAAGCGTTCGCTACGGCCAGTGGCTGCCACACTGCAGGGTCTGCCGCTGCAGCCGCTGAGAATGTGCGGCATGATGACAGGGCGTTGCATATGTCCGAGGCGGTCGGTAGTAGACGGAGCACGTAAGCTAGCACTGCCTCGGGCAGATCGATGATACGCATACTCGCCATCTCGGCCTCCTAGGGCCGCGTTTTATCGACGACACCGGAAATGCGGGTCTCAGGAGATCTCAGTTTGACGTAACCCATCGAGCGCTCTAGGCGTAGAAAAGTGTGTGTGAAGAACGTTCAATCAAGTTTCGGGGGATTTCGCGGCATTAAATTGCGCGTTGAGGGCCGGTGTGCAAGCAGCTATCCCAATCCTTGGACTCCCGACCGTCACCGTGTGTGCGTTCTGTACGTCAGCGCTACGTCAGCGCACCGTGCCTTCCTTCCCGGTGGCTGCGGGCGGCAGATCTGAGCACCGATGAAAAAGCAGCACTGGCTCGTATCGGCGATGGAGGTCAATGGCGTCAACGATCATGGTAAACTCGATTATCGCGCGTTGCTACGCTTCACCGCCGAGGTCTTCGACGCCAGAAAACTGCCAACGTCGAACCCGGCATATCAAGTCGCACCGCCATCGTCAGTGGTCGATGCGACACGATGGCTCGTGGATGTGTATCCGGAGCACCCACCGTGTGGCTTCAACGCTGCTGAGGTCCGGCAACGAATAGATGCGGCCATGGCACAGGAGATGGTGGAGTATCATTTGATGCTGCAACGCGCGGATGCAGCGCTGAGCAATTGGGACGCATCGAAGCAGGACCACTACAATGCGGAACTTCGTGCGCCAAACGTGTGGGAGGTGGATCTGCCTATGAACATTATCGATGAAGCCAAGTCGATTTTTGAAGCAGCTGATCTGGCCAAGGCCTTTCGCCACCTTCACGAAGCCGATGCTCGTCATCAGCAGGTGTCAACGCCCTGTGGGCAGTTCTTCGTGCTGCGCTCGCTCGGCGGGATGGGCGGCACGACCTCGTCCGACATCACGTGGATCTCGGTCGATGATCGGCACACGTTCAACCGGTTCGAACGTCTTTTCGAGCGTCTCGAGCTCGCGGAGATGTTCGAGCCCGTGGTGGACTCAACAGACCGACTGTGCCTGTACTCTGCGTTCTACGTGGTGCGCAGCCATTGCGAGAGTCCCTTCTTCCATTTCGATTGGCCTGCGGAGCTGGGGGTCAAGGCTCTTACGCTCATGACGCCGCTGAGCGATTTTCGGCAGCAAACGTCCTTCAACCTGCTCTATGGCCAACGGTCACCCGAGGCGCCACGTGGCTCGACCGCCGACGAGACGAACGAGGACGACGACAATGAGGCGGGCAACTTGACGGGCAACTTGACGGGCAACTTGACGGGCAACTTGACGGGCGACTCTGCACCTGAGCTCGCAGCGCCGACGAGCTCCGAGCTTGGGTCCGGCAGGGGGCCTCGGGCGGACCACGCGTACGCGTCGTCGAGTACGGAGGCGCGGTATAACTATACGAAGGGCAAGGGGATCGTCTTCGGCGCCTCCTTTGCGCATAGCACCGAGCCTGGCGTGGCCCACGAGCAAGATGGAGTCCATGCGTACCTGTGCTTCACGTTCGGCACGAACCGGAGCAAGCACTGGCCCCTGATCGCCGACAGCATTGGTGGGCACAGCCGCGTGGCTGGGGCGATGGATGGCAGTTTGGTACTCACGAGGCTTGGGAGGGAGATCGAGATCGAGATCGAGACAGACGGAGGCACTGTCGACACGGGACAGATCCGACAGAGCTGTGGCAATCTACTAGTCTGTAGAGATGCACACGGCTTTATATGGAGATTTTAAGCGCGCAGGCCGCAGCCGCGCACGCGCTCGCGGGCGTGGCGCGTGGGGCCGCGCGCGGTTGCGGCGACCGTTGCGGGCGTCGGTTAAATATGAAGATAACATCCAGGATGACATGCCGGCCGAAAAAAGCTGCAGTGTGCAGAGGCAGCGCGTGTGCCGGGCCGAGCTCGTCCTCGAGGATAAGGTCATTCCCATCTCTCACACGCCTCATTTAAAAACTCGTGCTCTGGGCCTGGAGCAGCATCCGCGTGAAACTCGAGGCCTGAAAGGGTGGAGGGTGCGCCGAGACCTCGAGCCGAGACCGGGTTCCTCCGAGATAGTAATTACTTCTAATATTTATTATGTTAGATAGTATAATAGTAGTAAGGGCAGTATAATAGTAGTCAAGTAAATAATAATAAGTGGTACGACAAGCAACAGACAACCAAGAAGCATACTTGTAAGAAATCGGGGGGGGGGGTAAAGAATCCTATTAATACCGTAGCGAATGAGTGCGAATGTCAGAAACACGAGCAGAAATCATGAAAGCAGGGTGCTCAACATCAAGCACCATGCTGCTCGCGGCCGTCGGCCTGACGGCCGCCGTCGACAAGCTCACGCTTCCAACCTTCCTGAATTCTCACATGGCGCTGCAGCGTGCGCCGCTCTCGGCACGCCTCTGGGGCTGGGCGTCACCCAATGCGACCGTGACCGCTGCGATGGATGTTGAGAGTGTGAAGGCGACGCCCGATGCGGACGGGCTGTGGATCGTCGAGCTGCCCCCGCAGCCAGCCTCAACGGGTAAGACGATCATCGTCACGGACGGTACGACCAGAATCACGCTTGACGACGTAGCCTTCGGCGATGTGTACCTCTGCTCCGGGCAGAGCAACATGGAGTTCAGCGTCAACGCCGCATTCAATTCTACGCTCGAGATCGCCGACTCGGTCAATTACCCCGACCTGCGTCTCGCAACGGTGCAAAGGGCCATGTCCGACAAGCCAGAGCAAGATGCTCCGTCCAAGGCCAACTACACATGGGCGCGCTCGAGCCCAGCAGCCTTCGCGCCCGCCGGCGGCGACAACTTCTCGTGGTTCTCGGCCACGTGCTACTTCTTCGGGCGCGAGGTGTACAAGGTGCTCGGAAACGGCAAGGTACCTATCGGCCTCATTGCTTCCGACTGGGGCGGCCAGAGTGTCGAGAGCTTCTCGTCGCCCGAGGCGCTAGCGGACCGCACCTGCGGAGGTACGCTGCCTGGCCATGCCGCAGCATCGTCGAGCCAGGACTATCCCTCGCCGCCAGGATCGCCAGGACTATCCCAAGCCGCCAGACCGCCAGGACTCGCCCTGCCCGCGGATGAGCCCTGGCCAGGCCCCTCACAGCTGTGGAATGCCATGATCTATCCCCTCCGGTTGATGCGATTTACCGGGGCTACATGGTATCAAGGGGAGGTATGTGGCACGGAGTCCTTGCTCGGCCTGGCAGTCTCATGCCACTGCGCCCGGCCGTCCTAGCTCGCTCACCAGCCACGCGGCACGTCTCTCGGCGCGCCGCGCCGCACGCGCGCCCCCGACGCAGGTAAATAGGGCCGACCCTGCTGGATACTAACCCTAACCCAACCCCCAACGCAGGCGAATTGGGCCGACCCTCCTGGATACTCCTGCCGATTCCCGGCCATGATCGCCGACTGGCGCCGCCAGTTCGGGCTGCCCGATCTCTCCTTCTTCTACGTGCAACTCGCCCCGTATCGCCTGGACTTCTCGCGCTTCCGCTTGGCACAGGGTGCCGCGCTGCAGCTGCCCAAGGTCGGCTTCGCAGTCGCCATCGACCTAGGTGACTTGACGAGCCCCTACGATGCCATCCATCCGAGGCGGAAGCAAGAGGTGGGCCGGCGTCTCGCACTCTCGGCACGCGCCATCCAGTACGCCGACCGATCCGTCGTCTACCAGGGGCCGACCCTCTCGGCTGCCCAGTTCGTCTCGAGCAACACGATCTGGGGGACGAGCTACGGCGCCCGCCTGAGCTTCGTGCCCGGAACGGCGGACGGGCTGCATGCGGCCGGCACAGCCGATTGCGTGGCCTGCTGCGAGGAGTCGCCTTTCGAGGTGATGGACGCCACGGGATTGTGGACGCGGGCCGCCATGGGCATCACCGGTGATGAGGTGTCACTCCGTGGTGTGCCGCACCCCATCCAGGGCATTCGGTTCGATTTCGAGGGCATGCCGCAGTGCTCACTGTATAATGGCGTGGGCGGCCCCGACAACCATCAGGGACTCGCGGCACCGCCCTTCCAGTACTGCGCGTACGGCACGCACGACGGCCAGCCTGCCTGGGCCGCCTCCTGCGAGCCCAACGAGTGTGCTCCCGTCGGTATTCCTGTGCCGTCCGCCGGAGTCGCCGTGGCAGTGGCCGCCCTGGGCTTTACTGTTCTCGTCCCACTGCCACAGTTCTTCAAGCTTGCAAAGGCACGCTCTTCCGCTGGCGTGAGCCTGTTCACAGTCATCATCACGATGTTTTCCTCGATGCTCAACGTTGGCGCAGCTCTCATCACAAAGTGGCGTCAGATCACCGCATGCGGACACCTTGGTTGGAGCTGCGTCCCCAACCTGCTCGACCTGTTCCAAAACATACAAGTGGCCATTATTGCCGCAATCCAGCTGGTCATGGTTGTGGCATACCCGCCGAACGCCAAACGCGCGCGAGCCATGGCGGCGACCACCCTCGGCATGGCAATCATCCTTTGGGTTGCATGCGTGTGCGCATCACTGGCGGCGCCTTGCGGGAAGCGCACGCTTGCCTTCGCTGCCGTGCAGAGGTCTGCCGGCTCCCTCGCTGCCCTGGTGCATTACGCTCCGCAGCTTCTCGCCACGTGGCGGCACCGCGCGTCGGGCTCGCTCTCCCTCCTAACTTACACGTTGCAAGTCGTGGGAGGCTATCTCAACATCTACCAGAGCATCACTCAGGGTGTCTCCCCATGGCCTGTCTGGACACCATGGCTGATCTCTACGAGCATGCAGAATGCCGTGCTAGTGAGCGCATTCGTCTTTGACGCGCGGCGGTGGAGGGCACGGCAACGGGCTCGAGGCAAGTGCGCGCTGCCCGACGATAATCTTGTGAACAGCTCCGAAAGAGAGCCTACACCCCCCCCGCCGTCCAGCTGAGGGACAGTGCGGGTGCCGTCCTCAAGGCACTCTTCCAAAGCCCTCCGCTGGGCAACTACTCGTACGACGCTTTCACCGGCAACTCGCCGACTGTCGGTGGTGAGTGTGGTAGAAAAGTTGTCTTTTGTCTCACCGGAGGGACCGCGTACGCTAAGAGAATGACGGCGGGTAACCGCGTAACCTTTCTGGGCGGCTAGCGCGAACCGAACTGTCTCCCCCTTGGGGCAGGGGGCGGTTCGTTGATCCCCCCTAAGAGGAAACCCCACCGAAGCATATAACGGCCAAATAGTTACGGCCCGGGGTTCACCTCATCCTCAACATGATGACAGCACTCCGGGTGACACCTTTCGTAGTTTCGTATGACCTTACGCCGCCGCCCCCCCTCACGAACGCGATGTCGAACCCGCCCCAGCGCCAGCCCCCTTTTCCGTAGGGGAAGTTCGGGACGTAGAACACCTAACACCACGGCGCACAGGGAGGATTTTCCAATGCGTTTGCCGTTTCACGGCCCGCCCCAAGGTGGGGGGGGCGTCGCGCCGTAGGGCGACGGCATACGATACGTCGTTGTGGCCCTCGTCCGTGGTCCGGACTCCGGACCGACCCCTTACCGACCCCTTACACTGAGTTCAAAATCAGGTGGTGGGGATAGTGTGTGAATCCAGAAAGAATACCCTCCCCTACCCCTTTGGGTCAAGTTACCCGCGGGGGGCCGGCCGTGCCCGCCCCCTGTGCCGGCTGTGCCTGTGGCGTGTGGGGGGCGGTCCGGCGGTGGGGATTTTGGTTTTTGCGATTTTCTATCACATCCTAGGATTGTCTCACATATCCTATGTACGTACAGGGCTGCGCCGTCCGAGGGCCAATGCCGAGGGCAAGGCGCTCGTCGTGTTCAACATTGAGCGCAACGTGCAGCTCGCCATCGGACGACCTCGCGTCGAGGGCCGTTTCAACGATCGTGAGTTCGTGAAACTGCGCCAGTTTGCGTTGGAGGGCGCGACGGCGCGTGAAACATGAGTCATGACCATGAGTGGAGACGGGAAGCAACGGTCGAATGACCCGGAATCGCAATCAGACAGCAGCCGGTACATCGATGGGGTCCACGCACACCGGCTTTTGTGGGACAACAAACGCGCAAGAAGGTTGATGCGCTTGCAAATTCACTTGCAAATCAGACGCACCGCGCACCAGATCCGTCGTCGATCGTCGATCGTCGATCGTGCGGTCAGGCCGTATACGCACTCCGCACTGCGTCCCCGGTAAACACACCAAGATCGATGCCCCGAGGGCAGGCTCGCTCAAACAAATGCGACATCGCCTCCCGACCGATGTGCGATGAACCGATGTCTCCGCGCGGCTATCTCCGGCGCGCCTACGAAACCGTAATGGATATTTTGCCCACGTGATCACTGACGCCACCGGCGCCACTGCCGGCGCTGTAATTGAAGGCCAGCGCGGCGTCCTCCAGGCTGAAGGATCGATCAACGGTCGCCCGCAGCCCGCCCGAGCGGACGAGTGCCGCCAGCTCGTCGAGGGCCTCGAGAGCAAATGCCTCGAACTCTTCGCCTGTCGCGTAGTTGAGTTGGCGCACGCCGGGCTTCGGGTTGGCAGAGAGGCACGGCGGCCCTTGCGTCTTCTTGGTGAAGCACTCGCCGTGGGGGAGCAGCAGGTACGTGCCGCCCGGTCGAATAGCATGCATCGCCTTATCGGCAGTGCCCTCGGCGCCGTAATTGTCGTACACGATGTCCACGCTGTCATCGGGAAGCGTGCCGAAGAGATCTACTTGCTTGTAATCGACGACGTACGTAGCGCCGAGGCTCTTGACAAAGTTGATGCTCGCGTCGCCACTCGCTGACGTCGCGATATGCGCCGCGCCCCACGCCTTGGCGAGTTGGATGCCTATCGAGCCTGTGCCACCTGCTCCTGCGGTGATGACAACGGTGAGGTTACCCTTGGTCCAGGGCGAGCCCTTTGGTAGAGGCGTGCCCGGCTCTGAGGCCGTGCGCTTGAGCGACATGAGCGAGGTGAGGCCAACCTCTGGGATCGTGCCCGCCTCGAGGTGGCTGATCGATGGCTTCAGACCGATGCTCGTCTCGGCGACTGCGACGTAGTCCGAGTAAGCGCCGGTGCCGAGCGTCCACACCTCGTCGCCGACATTGATGCGCGAGCAGTCGTCGCATTGTACCACCGTGCCGCTCACGTCCGCTCCGCACCTACCCACGGTGCAGGCGCCTCCCTCAACCTCGTCCACATCAGAAGGATTTACCGATGTGGCATTGACACGAATGAGCGCAACGCCATGGCCCACCTTGGGCACGGCGACCATGCGAAGGTGCACGCAATCCACGAAGGGTGCGGCGCACGGGCCGGTCGTGCGCACTTGGCGCATCGTCGTTGGCGGAGCGGCCGCGTGAGCGGCCGCGGCCGCGATCGCGATTCTCAGCATGTTCGGCCTTGCCGATGAAGTGAAACGAACAGCGTGAAAAGTGGTCTAGTTGCGAGCAGGCTTGACTTCATTTATCCGTTTGCGCCCGCCCGCCCGCCCGCCCCCCCACGTCGACTTTAGCTGGTTGATCGCGCGCGCGCGCTTCAGAAGATGCTTCGCGCAGCCGTGTCGACGGCGCTCCGGCGGCCGGCGTCGTTGTGCCGGTCGCAGCCGGTGCGGCGGTTTAGCAAGCGGACGGACGGCTTCGACGAGGCACTGCCGCGGCGCGACATCATCGCGCCGCTCTTCTTCGCGGGCGTCTATGCGGGCTCATGGGTCGCGGCCGACGAAGGCCGCATCCAGTCGCTCGCAGAAAAGGTGGACGTGAACACGGACCCGACCAAAAACCCGACGCCCACGCAGCTGTTCCACCACTTGTGGCCGTATGTCGCGGGCACGCTCGGCATGCTCTTCGAGTCGGTCGCATGCAAGTTCAGCCAGACGAAGGACATGGAGTGGCTGTGCACGACCGCGCTCAACGACGACGTGAACGCGGCGGTGGCGCTCTCGCTGCTCACGCCCCCGGCGGAGTTCTCGCCCGCGTTCACGCGTGCCATCTGCGACCGGAAGGGCGCGCTCCGGCGCGTCAACGAGATCGTGCAGATCTACAAGACGTTGCCGCGCGACCAGCACGACGACGTGGTCGTCAACGCGTGCGTGGTGATGGCGAAGGTGGCGGCGCTGCCCGAGCTCAAGGCGGAGGGGCTCGCCGTGGCCGACTTTAGCTGGATGATGCCCCCCGGCGAGAAGGCGCCGCTCTACGCGCAGTACGGTCTCGAGGGCCTCCAGATGCTCTGGCAGTCGGACACGCGCAGCTTGCTTTCGTCAGGTGGCGTGCTGCGCACGTATGAGTTGCTAGAAGGGAGCCCGCTGCGCCCGAGTAAGCTGGAGAGCTCGGTGATCAACCAGCTGCTCGCGCACCGCCTCTTCAACCAGTTCGTGTTGCGGCGCGCCGAGCTCCTCGAGCAGGTGCGCTGAGGGCCTCTGAGGGCCTCTTGAGGGCCTCTTGAGGGCCTCTGACGGCCTCTGATGGCCTCTGACGGCCTCTGATGGCCTCTGATTGCGTTCCTCATCACTCCTCGGGCAGGGGCGCGCGCTCGAAACGGCGCTTATGCGAGAGACGCGCGCGGTCGGCGCGGCCCAGCGCCCCAAGAACGTCTGGCAACGGGCGGGGGTGCAGAGCGGCGAGTCCGAGATGGAGATCTCGTCGCGCGTGCGCTCGGCCGAGCTCGAGGCGGTGCGCGGCAGCTTGCGGGTGCTCGAGGCCTACCAGCCCTCGAACGCCCTCACGTACCTCGAGCAGTACACCCCCTACATCTCCATGGCGAGCGCGGCCACGCTTGGTGCCCTCTACGGCGGTGCGCGCGGCTACTTTCGTGGCTGGTACCAGGACGTGACGCCTTCAGTCTGCCGTGAGCTCGCCGCGCACGTGGGCGCGCGCGCCGCGCTGGGCGCCCTCATCCTCGTCGCCGCCTTCGAGTACGCGCCATGGCTCAAGGCTCAGGCGCTCAAGCTCGCGGGCGAGAGCGAGGTGACGTGCTACTCAGACTCGAATGCTCTCAAGCAACTCGTGGCCATCGACTGCGCGTACCTCGGTGTGATTGGGCTCGTCAACTTCGCCTTCCCTTTCTGCCTCGTGCCTTGGGCATGCAACGTCGCACAGATCCTCGTGCTCCCGAGTCAGGCGCCCGCGAGCGCGCGCAGGACGAACCCGACGTCGACGACCAAGCAGTGAAATTGTCTGATGACACCAGGACGACGATGATGTGACCCAGGCTCGGTGACTGTGATCGACGTGGCAAAATGACGATGCTTGGCGAGCGAGAGACGTTCTGCGTGCCGTGTGCTGCGGTCAGGTCAAATGGGGAAGTGATAAAGTAATTGGGCTTGCAAATCATGTTGCAAATCCAGCGCTTCCACACACCGCACAGCCGGACGTTCCAGCTTCCACCGGAAGGACCCCCGCTCCCCCGGGGGCGCCCGCCGCGCCGCGGCCGCGAGCGAGCGCGGGGCCCGGGGCGCGGCCCGCGCCGGCCCCCGCCCCGACTGACCGTCGCGTACACGGCTCGTCGGTTTCGGCTTTCGGGCGTACCTTAAAAGGCGTACCGCGTGCGTTATCGCGCCCCTCCGGCCTGACGTCTCAGCGAGCGGGTGCGCTGCCTTGGGCCTCCGCTCGGCGCTCACCACAGCGCTCTCCGGTCGATGCCCGCTCTTCACAGCATGCGTGAGGGGTAAAGACTGAACGTGAACCCCTTCACCGCTGACACGTCTGCGGCGGGGATACTCGCTCGGCGCCTGGACCGCGCTGCTTCAAGTGGCTGGCGAAGCGCGCCGCGTGCCCGGGCTTCATGCGAATCTGCTCGCGGAAGATGCGCATGAGCTCGGGCTCAGGGAGCTCGGCGAGATACTCGAGATCATCGTAGCCGAGCTCGGCGAAGAGCTCGGTGTATGGCTCGAGCCTCGAGATCACGAGCTGCGCGCGCACCGCGGCCATGCCCGCGAGGTTCACGAAATCAAGGGGCGCGGCGTACGAAGCACCGGTGGCACCAACGACAGGTGGCGCGGCCGCGGCCGATGGTGGTGCCGGCGGCGCTGACGTCATCGACCGTGGCAGCGGCGGCGGCGCCGTCGGAGCACTCGGCGCCCAACTCGGCGCGCGCCCATCTGCCGCCACCGTCGGTTGTGCCAGGCGCGGACTGGGGGGTATCAGCGCGGCGTCGTCCACCCAACGGTCCCATGAGTGACCGTAGCCAAGCCAGCGTACGAGGGTCTGAGGTGGCTGCCCTGCGAGGGCTCGGTGCTGCAGGCAGCTGTCGACCAGATATAGAGCTCCGCGGCTCCAGGGTGCCTTCCACAGCTCGGCTTCGTCGAAAGCGCGCACGAACGACGGCGCGATGTCCACCTCACGTGCCCATGAGTCGTGAGCCTCGCCCTTGCCCATCCATCGCACCGCGAACTTGCGCCCGCCGGAGGCAATCGGCATGCATGCCAGGAGCCTTTCGACTACCGCCACGTGCGTCGGCCGAGGCGCCGCGGTGGTGGCAGCCGCCGCCATGGAAGACGCCATCTTTGACCGGTTGTTCGACGGCTGCTGTCTGGTCGTTGGGCTGAGGAATGTTTGCAAGCGCCGTGGCGGGGCCACGGAAGCGGGGCTGCGCTGGCGCTTGCCCGAGCGCATCTCGGTCTCGCACAAGCCGCAATGGTGATCGGGCAGACAACAGCCGGGTGTGCCGCACTCGCGGACGCTGCCGTCAACCGACTCGTCATCGTCCCTGCACTCGGCCAGCATTATTGCGAGCCCCCCTTCTAAAAAAGGAAAAAATCGCAAACAGGCCAAGGGACTCCCAGCCCCTTGAACACATCTACCAAGGGCGACTTTAGGCCACCATTGGAAGCTCGAGCCAGTCGATTGGGATCCCACAGAAGAAAGCGAGCAGGGAATCGAAGCGCCCCTCGTCAAAAAGCCCGGCGTCTCGCTTCCACTTCCGGTCGCTGCCGGCGGCATGAGCCGCTCGTTGCACCGGGTCCGATTCCCGGTGCCCTCGCTCGACCAGATCGTCGCGTGGGACCTTCCGTACGAGAGCGCCCTCGTACAGTCGGTTCCGCACAGCAGTCGGCGCCGTACACAGTCGGAGCCCAACCGATCGTCAGCGACGCCCTTGTCGGCGAGCCTGCCCTCAGCCGAGCCTCGCGCGAGGGATTCGTCAATGAGGCGACGCCCCTCTCTCGAGCGCAACTCGTCGGCACGTACGAGCGCCTCCGCAGCGTCGACGCCTTTGTCCGTGTCGCCGCCCTCGACGCCCACGTTTGCGCGGGTGGTGCGGTCCGCGGCGACGCATACGACGACGACGACCGCCACGAATGCGCGCGAGGTGATGGCAGCGGAGCTCGCCGCCTTCGCCGCAGAGCTGCACCGTGCGGCACGCCAGGCGGCGCACGAGCGTCGGCAGCTCGAGCTCGAGCTCAAATCTCGGCAGCTCGAGCTCACGCGCGTCGAGGCGCTCCACGCACGCGGCGCCGTGTTGGGCATGCGCAGTGCAGGGGCACGCGCCGTCTTGGGCGCAGAGGACATGGGGCAGCTGCTCGAGGCGGCCGCGACGCTCGCGCCCAACACGGCGCTGTCCTCGGAGCCGCCTAGCCGCCAGCCGGCGGGTTGGCTGTCGGCTGAGGAGATGCAGAAGACGGTCAACGCGATCGCAGAGGACATTTTATACCAGGAGCGCTTCGACAGCGTCGCGCTGACAAGGGAGGCCATTGACGAATCCGTGCCGGAGGCGCTCCTCGAGGCGCGCCTGACGCCCTCCCGGCGCCGATCAAGACGGCCTTCGCTCGAGCCCCTAGACGCCCACCACGGCTCGACCGAGCTCATAGGCGCCCACCACGACGCGACCGAGGGCCTGGCAGACGACGGCGTGCCCGAGGGCGCGGCCGAGGTGGGCGAGCTGCTCTTGAATCTGATGGCCTCTGATGGCCTCTGATGGCCTCTGATGGCCTCTGATGGCCTCTGATGGCCTCTGATGGCCTCTGATGGCCTCTGATGGCCTCTGATGGCCTCTGATGGCCTCTGATGGCCTCTGATTGCCTCCCGCATCAGGTGGACGAGCTGCAGCAGCTCAAGGACATGCTCGTGCATGCAGGCTCGCTCGATATGGATGCGACCGCCGTCGATCTCGCCGCTCAGCTCGTGGCCGAGGCGAGCTCACGATCTGAATCTGCCGATGAGCTCGATGGCCCAGCTACGGGCTTGCAATTCCCCACACGGGCTCGCTCGGCACCGGGCACCTCCGCCACCTGGTCCGCGTCCAGCTTGCATGCATATGCCCGGGACGGCGCGGCCTCGCCCAGTGACACGTCCTCGCCCTCGCCCACCTCGCCGAGGTTCGAGGCGCCGTCTCGGGCGCTGCCGTTGCCATCCGAGCCCAAGCTCCTCTCGTTTGAGCCGGCGGCCTCGCGCCGGCGGGGAGGCGCTGCCGGAGGAGGTGCCGGTGGAGGTGGAGGTGCCGGTGCCGGTGGAGGTGGAGGAGGCACGTGGGGCTCGCGTGGTGCGTGGGGCGCTGGCAACGGCCGGGGCGGCAGCGGCGGCGGCGGCAGCGGCGGCGGCAGCGGCGGCGGCGGCGGCGGCGGCGGCGGCAGCATCACGTGGAGCGGCCGCACAGCCGCCCCCTCGGGCGGCGGCTTCGCGGGCGCCGTCTCGGGCGTCATTCCCCCGCCTCGGCCCGCAGCAGGCGCCGTCTCGGGCGCGGTCACGTGGGGCCGCGGCTTCGCGTTTCCTAATATGGGTGCGTCCTTATTTGGGCGTCTGGGGGAGGGCGGCCACGTGGCCGGTGGCCGAGGGGGCGCCTTGCCGGCCGTCGAGACAGTTCCAGAGGAGGGCTCCGAAGAGGCCTACTCGGTCGCATCTGAGACGCCGTCGTGGGCGCAGATCGCGCACGCCACGACGGCGCTCCCAAATGATGAGGGCCTCCTTCCTAATATGGGTGCGCCCGATGAGGGCCTCCTTCCTGATATGGGCTTCTCACTCGACGAAGAGATGGGGGAGGCGGCCGAGGAGGCGGCCGCGGTGGACGGGCTCCGTGGACGCCTCGCCATCACGCCCAATTCGGCGGGCGAGCTCTTTCGCGCCATCGATGACATCCGTGCCGAGGAGGCGCGAGATCGCGATCTCCCCGGAGCCGAGGAGGCGCGAGATCGCAAGTCAAGCGGGCGGGAGGGCGGGTGGGGTTCGTCAGAGAGCGGGCGGGGTTCGTCAGAGAGCGGGCGGGGTTCGTCAGAGGGCGGGCGGGGTTCGTCAGAGGGCGGGCGGGGTTCGTCAGAGGGCGGGCGGGGTTCGTCAGAGCGCCCCTCCCGCCGACCCAGCCGCGATGCCTCCGGCCGCTCCTCCGAGCTGGGCGCCGTCACGAGCGCCGTTGAGGGGGCTGACGACGCCGACGGCGCGGGGCACCCGAGTAGCGAGGATGAGGCGTCGGCGTCGGCGGTTGCGTCGGCCGTGCTCAGCATGGCGCTCTCCGCCGACGCCCAACAGGACGCGGTGGACGAAACGGCGGGCGGTTTCATCTCGAGCGCGTCCGCCGAAGCGATCGCGACGGCGCTCCGCGATGCCGCCGTCAAGGCCGCGCTCAGAACGGCGCGGGGCCCCCATCGACCGCTCGAGGGCGCCGGCGCCCTTCCGAGCGCTCATCGCGGCGCGTCGGGCAGCTCGCCGCTCTCCTCTCGCGCGTCGTCGAGGCGGACCTCGTCGCGTGAGTCCTCGCCGCGCCGTGATGAGCGCTCAGACTCGTTGAACCGGACGTCGCCGCGCCGTGATGAGCGCTCGGACTCGTTGAACCGGACATCGCCGCGCCGTGATGAGCGCTCGGAACCGGGCACCTCGGCGGCGGCGGCGCGCGATGCGGGCGAGGCGCTGCGCGTTGAGAACGCGGAGCTACGGCGCCGGGCGACGGCGCTCGAGACGGCGCTCCAAAACAGGCAGACGGCGCTCGATACGGCGCTCCGCACGAGGCAGGCGACGCTCGAGACGGCGCTCGAGGCGGCCGCCGCAACGGGCAGCGCCGTCTCGAGCGCCCATCTTGGCGCCGAGCGCTCGATCTCGCCAACGGAGCTCGCGAGCTCGCCAACGGCCGCGTCGGCCGCCAAGACCACCGACGCGTCCGACGAGCTCGCGCGCCTCACGGCCGGCCGTGGGCAGCGCGCGCCGCCGTGGCGACGCGACGAGATCGCCAAGGCTGCAGGCGGCGGCGGCGGCAGCAGCGGCGTGCATGGCGTCGCCGGTACTGCTGGGGACGCCGGGGACCCCGATGCCGCCGCCGCCGCCGCCGCCGCCGCCGCCGCCGCCCTCCGCCGAGAGTTTGCGCGTGCAGAGGCGAAGCTCGCTGAGGCACGCGCAGAGGCGATGCTTCGCGCCGTGATGGCAGGCGCCGAGATGGGCAGCTACGAGCCCGCGGTGCGATCGTTGAGCGCTCGACGTGGGGAGATCGGGGAGATCGACTGGTCACTCGGCGGCGCAGGCCGCCGAGAGGAGACGCGTCCGAGCGCCGTGGTGAGCACCCCACCCTCGCGCTCGCCTCTGCTCCAGGGCGGCAGCTTTGTCTGGGCTAACAAGCGGCTGATGGTGCTCGACTGACGAGGTAGCGTCACGGCGCCACTTCCAACTGATAGCGTAACTGATGACGATAGCCGTAACAGAGCTGGCAGCGAACGGAACCTCGAACCGTCGTGAGTCATCACCGGAACTCTACCCGTCGCGGGCGCGCCCGAGCGCGGGGAGTCATCAGAGATCAGTCAAATGTCAATTCCCTTCCGTTCTCAACAAATAGTGATGTGATTGAATGAGATATTACTGTTTAATATTCGATCCGAAGAAGGGGTCGTAATCGAGTACTTCGCCGAAGAGCGTCCCACGATGTCCGACAGGCGCAACGTTCATTCCATCATTCGTCCATGGCTAGGGTAGCTTGTTCAGTTATCTCTCTCTCTCTCGGCATTGGATTCCACACCCCTGCTCACCGCTTAGAGTTGGACCCCGTGCTCGACGTGCTGCTCGTGCTGAGGCCCTTGGTGGAGCTGGAGCGGCCAAAGAAGAGGCTCTTGAGGCCGCTGCGCACCGCGCCAATGACGCCCTTCTTCTTGGCAAAGCGGCCGAGCGAGTCGCCCGCGACCCCCTTGTCGACGGCGGGTCGACCCTTGTCGAACGAATGGCCCAAGTCCGACTGGCTCCGGCGCGGCATGCGGCTATGGGTGCCCGGGGACGTGGTCGAGTCGGGCTCCTCGGCGGCGAGCGAGGCGGCGCGGCTGAGCACATCGGGCGAGGTGCCATAGTGGGACGCCTCGCTGAACGAGGCTCGAGCGCGCGGCGGCGGCGGCAACGGCAGCCCGGTCGGCGCTCCCATAGGATCGTCGTCCATATTAGGATCGTCGTCGGGGGGCGTCTGGGGCATCGGGGGCGTGCGCGGTGGCGTCGTCTGTCCCTCGGTGAGCTCGATCGAGGCGAGATCGAGGCCGGTGGCTTCCGGCGACGGGATCCACGGCTGGCTCAGCAGATCGCTCACCCAGGTCGCGGTGGAAGGCGCCGTCGTGGGCGCCGCCATCGCAGGCAGGGCGTCCGAATTAGGCACGTGCGCCGTCGTGGGCGCCTCCGCCGCCTCCGCCGCCGCCTCCTCCGCCGCCGCCGCCTCCGCCGCCTTCGCCTTCGCCACTACGCGCTCGGGTGATGGGGGCAATGCCACCGGCGGCGGCACCGGCGGCGGCACGGGCGGCGGCGCCGTCGGTTGTCCACCAGTCGGCAGCAGACCCAGAGCGCGCGCTGTCTTGGCGGAGGCGGGGTTGCGCGAGGCGGCTCGATCGGCGGCGCGGGCAGAAAAGCCCCCTTGAGCGAGGAGCGGCAACGTGGCGGAGGCGGAGGCGGCGGAGGCGGCGGCGGCGGAGGAGGAGGAGGCGGAGGCGGAGGCGGAGGCGGCGGAGGCGGCGGAGGCGGCGGAGGCGCCGCCCGCGCCCGCGACGGCGCCCGCCGCGCTGTGGTTCTTGGAGATCATAAAGTCCATGAGCTGCTGGAACTCGTGTACGTCAAGCCGGCCGTCGCCATTGCGGTCGAAGTGGGTGAAGAGCGAGGTGAGGTCGGAGGGCACCTCATCCAGATGCAGCGAGAGTGGCTCGGCCAGGCGCGGCGAGGGCGCAGGGCGGTGGTATTCGGGCGAGGGCGCGGCCATGATCCCCGCCCGGGCGAGCACACTGTCTCCCAGATGGGTCTCCCGGCTCGCGTGCCTCGCCGCCATCGACGGGGACGAGAAGATGCGCGGCGGCCGATCCCTCGACAAGACGTCTTCAAAGTCCGCATTCTTCCAGCTGCCGGTACGGCGCTGCAGAAAGGTGCCGCCTGGCGCCAGCTTGAGCGAATCGCCCGATGCATGCTCGCTTAAGCTGCCCGACGAGTCCTTGCGTACCTGATGAGGGAGACAATCATCCTGATGAGCGAATCGCCCGACGCATGCTCGTCCAAGCTGCCCGACGAGTCCTTGCGTACCTAATGAGGGAGACAATCATCCTGATGAGTGAGGCAATCAACCGCATGCTCGTTCAAGCTGCCCGACGAGTCGTAGCGGTAGGACGACGACGTGGATTGCATGCTTCATCAGAGGGCATCAGTGGTCATCAGTGGTCATCAACGTACCGACAGGACGACGTGGATTGCATGCTTCATCAGAGGTCATCAGTGGTCATCAGTGGTCATCAACGTACCGGCAGGACGACGCCCTCATCCATCTCGCCTAGCAGTGGCTGGCCGCTGCTCGCGTGTAACCGGCGCTGCGGGCTCGACTGCATGCGTGCATGCGGGCTCGTCCATGCAGACTTGCCAAATGAGGCTGCGCGCACCCCCTGACCGAAGCTGCCCGCGGCCTCGCCGGCCTCGTCGCTCCCGACGGCGGCGGCGGCGGCGGCGGGGGCGGGGGCGGGGGCGGGGTTGGGGGTGGGGGCGGCGGCGTCGGCGGCGGCGGCGGCGGCCGACGGTACGCCCTTGTCGGCCGCTGTGCCGATGAGGGTGCCTCCGACTCCCAAGTCCCATGAGGCATCTGACGTAGTCGACGAAGCCGCCGAGCTCACCGAGCCCATCGTGGCGCTCGCTGCTGCTGCCGCTACCGTACGGATCGCGACCAGGACGGCCTGGCGCGCGAGCGTGTCGGTGCCGCCCCACTCTCGGCGCGGCGTGAGCTGCGGCGTCGGCGTCGACTCGAGTGCGTCGGCCGCGCTCGGGTCGAGATGAACGCCGAGATGCACGCCGAGATTCGAGCCGAGCGTCGTGCCGAGCGTCGGGTCGAGATGAACGCCGAGATTCACGCCGAGATTCGAGCCGAGCGTCGTGCCGAGCGTCGAGGCGGCATCCGAAGGAGTTTCGTCCGGTGCCGTGCTCGCCGAGCTGTCGGCGACGAGGGGGATGGGTCCGAGGGGCTGCCCGGCACGCCACACGGCGCGTGCCGTCACTGTGGTGGTGGTGGGAGTGGCTCGAGTGGGAGCGGCGGCGGCAGCGGCGGTGTCGGTGGCGGCGGTGTCGGTGGCGGCGGTGTCGGTGGCGGCGGCGGCGACGACGGTTGTGGGCCAGGAGAGCACTGCGAACGCTGCGTGTGCCTCGCTGGCGTCGGTGCCGCCGTCGTGTGAATACTCACAGCCGGTGCCGCCGTCGGTGGCGGCGCGACGAGCACCCACGGGCGCGGGCTGTGAACATTCACAGCCGGCGCGACGAGCACCCACGGGCGCGGGCGGCGTTTCATCGGCCATCCGCACGTGCGTCACCTGGTTCATGTCACTCGCCGGCGTGCGCGGGGATTTGAACCATGAGGTTGCCATATTAGGCAAGCGTGGGGACTTGAAGATCGAGTCGTCGCGGGCGGGTCGCTTGCCAGCAACGCCGCCCTCGACCGGCGTCGCCGCCGTCGCTGCGGCGCTCGGTACGGCGCTCGCAGCTCCACTGGCAGCGCTCGGTACGGCGCCACTGCGTCCGGCGGCGCTCGCCTTCCCCTCTTTGCCCAAGCGCTCGGTACGGCACTTATGCTCGGCCATCAGCTGGTGCGCATCGGGGATGCTCCCCGCGCAGACGCTCGGCACGGCGCCAGCGCTGGCGCCAGCGCCGCTCTCGCGCTCTCGTTGCGCGGACCCTCCTTGTCGGCGCGCCTTGTCGGTCGAGGCGTCGGTCGGCGGGGCGGCCCCGTACACGAGCACTGCCTGCGCGAGGGAGGACGCCGCGGCCGCGGCGGTGGGCTTCTGCCGGACGCCCGGCACGGCGCCTCCCTTGGCCGCGCACGCCACGGCGCCCCCCTTGGCCGCGGGAGGAAGCGCTTCTTTTCGGCGCTTGGTCGGCGCCCCGGCTGCATAGCTCGGGTCGCCGGGCCGGCGCGCCGAGACGGGCGCCGCCGCGGCGCTGCTCGGCACGCTTGGCCGCTGCGGCGGCGGCGAGACCGAGCCGTTGGTGGGGGCTCCGATGCGACCGCTCGCGCGCACGTTGCTGCCGCCGCTGCCGCCGGCGCCGCTGCCGCCGCCGCCGCCGCTGCCGCCGCCGCCGCCCGGCACGGCGCCGTTGGCGCCCAAGCCCCCATTCTCTGGGCTACTAGGCGCCGTGGCGGGCGCGATGTGCAGCAGCGGGGTCGCCGCCGCGAGTGCGGGCATCTGGAGCAGCGCGCAATTAGAGGCAATTAGAGGCAATTTGTGGCAATTAGAGGCCATTCGAGGCCATTAGGTCATCAGTGGCACTCATCAGTGGCACTCATCAGTGGCACTCATCAGCGGCTCTCACCAGGAGCAGCGCCTCGGCGCTCGTGCGGAACTGCGGCCGCTGCTGGAGCAGCGTGGTCACGAGCAGGCGCAGCTCGCCGGAGACGGAGGAGGGCAGCGGCGTGTACTTGCCGCCGATGATTCGCATAATCAGCTGCGGCAGCGTCTGGCCGGTGAACGGGTAGCGCAGCGCGATCAGCTCATAAGCGAGCACTCCAAGCGACCAGAGGTCGGCCTTGACGTCGTAGGGCGCGCCGTTGCAGACCTCGGGCGGCAGGTAGTAGGGCGTGCCGCACTGCGTGCACGCCATCGCCTTCGTCGACTCGAGGGCCTTCGCCACGCCAAAATCGCCCAACATGAGATGGTGACGGCCGCCGCCGCTCACGGGCATGCCCGTCACGGCGCTCGGTCCGCCGGCCGCGGGCGCCGCCCGCAGGAAGATGTTGGAGGACTTGATGTCGCGGTGCACGATGCGGCGAGCGTGCACGTGCGCGAGCGCGCTCGAGAGCTGCGCCAGCATCGAGCGCACCTCCACCTCAGGCAGCCGCTTGGACGCTGCGCGCTGCCGGTTGAGCAGCTCGGTCAGGTCGCCACCCGCACAGTAGTCCATAGCGATGCACAGCTCCTCGTCGGCGACGAAGGAGTCGACGAAGCGCACGATGTGCGGGTGGTCGAGCGCGCGCAAGATGTGGATCTCGTTGAGCGCCAGCTCACGGTCCTTGGACGACGCGATCACGACCGTCTTGAGGGCGAGAAGCAAGCCGTCGGTGCGCCGGCGCACGAGGAAGACGCAGCCCATGGTGCCACGGCCGAGCACCTCCTGGCGCTCGTATGCGTCGACGCCCGTCAAGGCGGCGGCCGCATCGGCGCCTTGGGCCGAGGCCATAATTTTTTTTATAGTCGTCCTAGAAGGAATGTTGCTTAGCGCCATCATGAGCACCCCGTTGCCGATTTCCACGTACGCCCGCTCTCATCGTCATCAACTTTCTTAAACCGCCGTGTCGGGCGTTCCCGCCACAATGGCGCACGTGAAGGAAGTCTACACCGCCGACACGCTCGCAGACGGCACCGCGATCGTCTTTGGCGAGTCGTACACCGACGCCAACTACCGGCTCTTCGAGTTCGACGAGGAGACGCTCAAAGAGGTGCTGAAGGACGATGCAAGGTCCGTAGCACGAGACGCTTCCGCGCCCTGACTCGTCACTCGCCTCTGAACCCCCTACCGCCCGATTGATTGTCCGCAGCGTGCGCATCAAGGGCGGGCCCAACGACGAGGCGGTTCTCTGCACGGCGGACAAGACTTTCACCGTCCGCCTCGCCGAGTCGTCCAACCTGAAGATGCTCGGCGTGAGCGCGCGCACCAAACGGATGCGCCCTGACTCGGAGCAGACGGACGAGGTCTGGATCGCTGAGGCCTCGGCGACTGCGCATTTTGAGCTGGTCCGCAGCGCCCCGCGCACGGGCACGCTTGCCACCATCCTCGCCGCGCGGCCATACATGGGTGGCGAGGCGGCCGCCGAGGAGGACGCTCCTGGCGAGGGCGAGGAGGAGGCAGCGACCCCGGGACAAAGATCGAAGCGGCGGCTGACGCTCGCCGAGCTCGAGAACGCGGTGCAGGCGAGCGCAGCCGAGCTGCGCGTCGCGCTGCGCGACAGCCGCGCCCTCTGCGTCGACGGCCGCTGGTGCGGCGTCGATGCGCAGCTCGAGCTCGACGTCATGGAGATTGCGCTCGCTCAGTGCGTCAAGCATGAGTGGCCGTTGTCCGCGGTGCCGGTGGCGGAGTGCGTGGCGGGCTGCCTCGAGCAGGCCACGCAGGGCATCGACGAGGCCGTCGTGCGCCACTGCCTGCGCTGCCACTCGACGCTCGCGCGTGCCGCCTGGGACGAATGGGTCGCCGCCTCCTCCGCCGAGTTCCTCGCACTCGAGCCCAGGGCCCTGTGCCGCTTCCGCGCGCGCGCGATGCTCGCCGAGTGCGACGCGTGGCCGCGCGAGCGCTTCATGGAGGCGTGGCGGGAGGGGCTGCCCTCGGGCGTCGAGCTCGATGAGACGACCCTTGAGGGCCTCGCGATCAGTCTCAAGCCGGCGGACAGTCCCGCCGTTGACGAAACCACCATCCAGTCGCTGCCGGTCTCGTCACTGCCGCTGACGCCCAAGGAGCGCTTCGTCGCGCTGTACGGCGTCAAGAAGGTGTGGACGATGCACGAGCTTGCCCCGTACGTGCGCGACATCGTCGAGCCCGGTAAGAAGGCCGACACGCTCGTGCTCCAGTTCTCGCGGCGCGTGGTCGCGATGGACTTGTCCGAAACGTTTGTGAGCCGTTGGTGAGTGAGCCAACAAGGTCGAGCGCCGAGTCGGTGCCGCGATGAAGCCCCGCGCAGGACACCACCCGAGAGGCGCCGGCCAGGGATGAGAGAGCATGGGGCGAGCATGGGAGAGCGTAGGCTTCTCGACAGAGACACGCATGCTGGGCCGGGGCCGGGGCGGATCTGCGCGCGATCGGCGCTATAGCAACGCCGGGTCCGCCCACCGTCCGCGGACGCGCCAGCCCGGTCAGCGGTCTCTCTCGTATGCCGTGCACGCCGTCGCGGTAACCGGTATCAGTTTTTCACACGGTTTGCAAAGACCAAAGTTATGTGTTTTCCCGTCGACACTGTGGAGTACACTCCATGCGGTAATCATCCCGTACGCACTGAACACACACCGGAGGCTCTCGCTGGAGGAGCGAGGCCTCCGTCGACAACGACAATAAATGGGCGTCGACACCGGCGTCGACCGGTCAACATGAACCACAACAAAGACAACCACATGCGCACCCATCGTCCCGCCGCCAGTGCTGACAACGTAGCGTCCCATGCAGGTGTCACACACCTTCTTGGCGGCCGTGCCGCATCATCAATCGCCATGCGCGCTGGCGAGGGGCGTCCATCACGGCGCGAAGTTCGCGGGCCTCACTCCTCACGACGCGTCTAGAAGAAGACGGAGAGGGCATTGTCCTGCCCATTCTCCTTGACGAACATCTCAAAGTATTGGTAGATGGTGGTCACCGCCAAAAGGATGCCGGTGCCGGAGCCAATGGCACCCATGAAGTCAGCGATGACGGTGAGCGCGCCGATGCACATGCCACCAAAGGCGGCGGCGGTAGGGATGTAGCGGTTGAGCTCCTTGGCGAGGGAAGAGTCGCGGTGGCCCTTCATGACCATCTGCTGGTCGCGCAGCTGCTTCGCCACATCCTTGGCCGACGAGCCGGAGACCTCGATCCACGTCTTCGAGAAGAGCGCGCATGCAACCAGGATGAACATCAGGTAGAAGACGGCGTGGATCGGGTCGGCGACGACCTCGGCGATCGAATTGGGCGGCGAGAGGTAGTAGACGAGGCCGCCGACGGGCGCGTTGCCGCTCGGGCCCGCCGTCTCATCCTCCTTCCACCGGCCGAACCAGCAGACGAGCACGTTGTTCGGGAAGCGCTTGTACATGAGCTGCGAGAGGAAGTAGAGGTTGGAGACAAGGGCGGTCTGCAGGATGATGGGCATGTTGGAGGTGTAGAAGAGCTTGATGGGGTACGAGCCCTGCATGCCGCGCTGTGATCGGTACTTGACCGGCAGGTCCACTCGGAAGCCTTGGAAGTAGATGACGACGAGGAAGATGAGCACGGTCGACATGAGGTTCGTCAGGTTGGGCAGGTTTTGGCGGTAGAAGGCCTCCTTGACGCCCTTCCACTTATCGGGACGCGAGACGACGAGGTGGAAGAAGGCGACGAGCGCGCCCTCGAACTCGGTGCCGCGGCCCGTGTTGATCGTCGTCGGCGAGAACGACTTCCACACGATGGTCTCGCAGATGTTGGTCGCGATGAAGAGTGAGATGCCCGAGCCGAGCCCATACCCCTTCTGGAGCAGCTCGTCGAGGATGATGACGATGATGCCGGCGACGAAGAGCTGCAGGATGATCAGGATCGAATTGCCCGCGCCCAGCTCGCGCACGTCACCATACATGCCCGAGATGACGTACGCCACCGCCTCACCCACCGTGATCAAGATCCCAAAGAGCTTCTGAGCGCCCGAGAAGAGTGCACGGTCTTCCTTGAGGCCCTGGTCGACGTCGATGATCTTGGAGCCGGCGAGAAGCTGCATGACCAGGCCGGAAGTGATGATGGGCGAGATGCCCAGCTCCATGAGCGTGCCTCGGTTCGAGGCGAGCAGCACACGCATCCAGTAGAACGGATCTGAGCTCTTGTTCGTTTTGCAGCCATAGATTGGGATCTGGCAGCAGACAAGGAAGATGAAGAGCGTGATCGCCGTCCACAGCACCTTCTCCTGCGCACCCGTGAGGCGACCCGTGCGAATCGTGAGGCTGGGGCCGTCGCGACGCTGAGGCGCGCCGTGCGCCCATGGACCTCGCCTCCTCAGCTCCGTAACAGAAACGCTGACGAGCGCCATGGGATCTGCGTGCGGCTCTATGTGACCGCGCTGGCAGTGGCCGCAGCATCGCACACCTTGAACGGGATCTTTCGGTCCGGCGGCGCGACCTCGGGAAGCACGTGCAGCACTGGCTTGACCAGCGTAAGGAAGCGGAGCTTGCCAGTCGACATGGCTCAACGCTGCGGCGTCAGGGAGGCACAGTGGGACGCTGTGAGCCGTCAGAGCGCGCCGATGCGTCAGAGCAGAGTGCGCTTCACCCGGCGGCGCCAGCACGCGCTCGCGCTCAGGCGGCGCGCCGTCGTCACGCAAGCCCGATCGAGGCAGTCATACGGGCTCTCATCACCTCAGCCAGGCTGTCGGACCCACGTCAGCGCTCTTGTCGAGCACTTGCGAGGTGAAAAGAGTTGGTTTCGTTCACCTTGCGGATAAGATCGCTCAAAAAAGTGGCTCCGACAACCAAGCTTGACTTCATGTGTCATGTCTTGATTTGGAGTTGATTGTCAACCAAGAACTTTCCAAACCCAATCGCGACACCGAGCTTGTCCAGCCTCCGGCGTGCCAACCTCGCTGCTCACCAAGCGGATCATCAAGCCGCCGCGGCTTCGAAAGGGTTTGGTGAAAACCGAATTCATGGCTCCAAAGAAGGACACGGGCAAGAAGGACAAGGGCAAACTGCCAGCATTAGGCAGTGGCTCGCACCGCGGCGAGACCCCAAGCCATCGCGGCGAGACATCGAGCCATCGCGGCGAGACCCCAAGCCATCGCGGCACCACCCCAGGCCATCGCGGCAACAGTCCGAGCAAGAAGGAGAAATCCAGCCGCGTCAACATTAAGAAAAAGGGGAAGCCTGCGTTGGAAGCTGTCTCAGAGGGAGCCTTGGAGGACGGGGACGACACCAACATTGACGACGATTACGACGCTGAGCGGCCCACCGTGGCCATGGGCGCACAGTCCGAGCTCAATTCTCTAGACGTCTGTACACCGCTGCCGCCCAAGCTGCATCAGGCGCTCACAGAGCTCGACAAGATCGTCATACAAGTCCTCTTGTGTGGAGCGATTCGGTTGCTATGCGTGGAGTGGCTCCTGATGCAGCCGGACAGCTTCAAGATGCCCAATCGGCAGGCGCTCGAGGCATTGGAAAAGCGCGGGGCCTCGCCATCGCCGCTGCTGAGCCGTGAAGCGGCCGCAGCGCTCGTTCGTCGTGGAGATCGGAGCATCGGCGCGCTTACCTATGGCTGGCTCATGTCAGGCGATCCAGATCCGGCCGGATCGCGCATCCGCGTGCTTCGACGCGCTCTGATAAGGCTGGCAATCAAAGCCTTGTTCTGGGACTTTGGATCATTGTATCAGGCACCAAGGACACCGGAGCAGAAGGATTTCTTTGAGATCGCACTCAAGGGGGGGGCGATGAATCAGCTGTATGCGTCGATCCTTGCAACGACCGTGCTCCAGATCGAGGAGATCCCACCCCGGCCAGCTGAGTTTGATGGGGTTGTCTGCTTGTTCGAGCTGAGCTCAAACGCAGACGAGAGCGTGGTACGCGCGGCGCTCATCAGATTCGGAACCATTGAGAGCTGCGACCTCAGCCGCAGCCCCGCCATCGTGCGCTTCGCCTCGCATGAGTCGGCTGTCGCGGCCAAGGACGCGGGTGCACCGCCCGGCCTCTGCGTGGGTCTCGACACGCTTTACAACGAGACGCCGTACTTTAAACGTGGATGGTGAGCGCTGCCCATCTTGTTCTGCACAGATGTAATGGGATCCCCTCTCCTCATCCCTCGCACGCGTCTGCTACACTGTCCCACACACGCAGGTGCTGCTGCGAGGACTCGTTGAGTCGGGAGCTGATCAAGAGGTTGACGGCCTACCCCGCGCTACGGGTGCACCTCGATAAGCTGCAGCCCAAGGTCTTTGCACTGAGCAGCGAAGCGGACGCGACACGCGTTGAGGTTAAGGCGATCGAGCTGGATGTTGCTGCCGACATTGAGCGGATCAACCAGTCCAAGTTCACGAGCAAGGGCGACAAGCCCAAGGTCATCAGCCTATACAAGGAGTACGTGCACAACACCGTTGGCGCGCTGGAGAAGACGCTTCAGCTTCAGCTCGAATCGACTGAGGGTACGCGGGTGGGGCTGCCGCCGATGCCCGCCGACACCGGATTCGCGTCGATCCGCGCGTGGCACCTCGACTGTCTGCAAGCGCAGCACGCGTACATCCCCGACGCCCTCTCCGGCCAACAGCTTAACACGCTCACGGACTGCGTGCCCATTGGCGTGGAGGGACACGATGCCGACGGCAAGCCGCTCGCCGTGCGCGACGCACGCTCGCTGTGTGCGTGGCTGCACGACCTGCACTCCAGTGCACGCACGTGCGCGCTACTCACCGCCGGCCCGGCGGCGGGCAAGACGTGGCTCATGTCGCAGCTCATCATGCACGCGCTGGGGCAAGGCGACGGGCGCGCCGAGGACGACGACGGGCGCGAGCCGCTCGTGCCCGTGCTCGTGCGCGCCGAGCAGCTCCAGAAGCGGCTCGCCGAGCAAGGGGCAGCCTTCGACGCGGCGAACGATTGGGTGGACGCCGACCTCAAGCTGACGTGCGCGCCGCTGCACTACGCGATGCTGCGCACGGCGATGCACGAGCGGCGCGTGCTGCTGCTGCTCGACGGGCTCGACGAGGCGGGCGCCCAACGGGCGCGCATCGAGAAGCACGTCGCTGAGGTGCTCGCGCCCAAGGGGTTTGTGGTCCTGTGCACCTCGCGGCCGGCCGGCCTGGACGAGGCGGGCTTCGCCAGGTTCCACAGGCTGACCCTCGCGCCACTGACCGACGCGCAGCAGGAGGCCTTTCTCGCCACGCGGCTCGGCGACGAGCGTGCGTCCGCGCTCAAGTCCTACCTGCGCGACAAGGTGCCGCTAGACGCCGGCTGCGGTGAGGCCGGCACGATGCGCCGCGTCACCGCCAACCCCCTCATGCTCTCGATGGTGTGCTCCATAGCGCAGCTGCGTGTCGGCATCGACATGCCAACTACCACCGCCGAGCTGTACGAGGTGGCGGCCGGCGCGATGCTCAAACGGTCGGGCGCCGCCGTGTCGGACGATGCGCGCGCGCTGCTGCAAGCCACCTTTTTCGAGGCGCACGCCGCTGAGCAGCGCATCATCACCGAGGCGCATCTCGCCGCCGCCGCCGCGCGCATCGGCGCGCGCATCGGCATGCCCGCCGCCCAGCGAGCGGCCGACGAGCTGCGCGCCCTGGTGGCGCGAGACGGGCTGCCGCTCGTGCGCCTGCTCGAGGCGGAGCCGCTGCAGATGCAAGCCTTCCACCTCTCCTTCCAGGAGTACTATGCGATGCTCGCCATCGGCAAGGGTGGCGTGCCGCTGCCGTCGTTTGTGTGGGGCGTGTGGTGGACGAACGCTGTTCTCATTGGCGTGCAGGCGGGCGGCGCGGCGTTTGGCGACGCATTCGTTGAGGCGGCGCAGCTGCCGGCGGCCGAAGCGGCGGCCGTGCCAGACAATGAGGCGTGGCGGCTGCGCGTGCTTGCCACGCTCGTGCGCATGGGGCTGCCTGCCGCGTGGCTGCCCACGGCGCTCGAGGCAGCCAAGGGCGTGGCGCGCCAGGCGGCGCGCGAGGCGGGGAAGCTGGCCGCTAACGACGCGCTCGTCGTGGGCAAGCGCGTGCTCGCCTTTGACGTGACCTGGAATTCGGCCGTCGTCGCACGCGTGGAGGGCGACGCGGTGGACGTCAAGATGGGTGGGTGGGACGACAAGAAGGCCCTGCCGCGCACCAAGGCGCTCGTCGTCGCCTCCGACGGCGTGGGAGCGCTCCTCCGACTCGCCGCGGGGGCGGGCGACGCGGCGCTCGTCGAGGCGCTGCTCGACGCGGGCGTCAACCCGCTCGTCGCCGACGAGCACGCCAACACGCCGCTACACCGCGCTGCCGTGGGCGGGCACGTGGCCATCTGCCGTGCGCTCGTCGCAAAGGGCGCCGACAAGGAGGAGAAGAACACGCAGTTCCAGACTGCACTTGACGCAGCACGCATTGCTAAGCAGCACGCCGTCGTTCGCCTCTTTGTGCCGACGCTCTCGGACCGCGAGTTCACCGACGAGGCGTCCACGTGCACGGAGCGGCTGCGCGCCGCCGCGACGGGTGACGTGGCGACCCTCGCTCGCACGCAGGACGCGGGGAGGATCACGGCGCTCATGGTCGCGTCCCGCCGCAAGCAACTCGCGGCCGTCCTCAAGCTGCTGGAAACATCAAACGCCTCCACTCTCAATGCGCAGAGCGCCAAGGGCTGCACCGCGCTCTACCTCGCCGCGGAGGAGGGCGCCGATCCGATCGTGCAGCTGCTCCTCACTCGAGGGGCGGATGCGGCGCTCGCCGATTCCGACGGTGGCACTCCGCTCATGCGGGCGAGTGCTTTTGGACACGAGCGTTGCGCTCTCGTCCTGCTCAAGGCGGGCGCTGTCATGAGCGCTCACGACAACGCCGGTTTGACCGCCTTGATGCTCGCTGCCCAAAATGGCCACGAGCAGGTTGCTCTCGTCCTGCTCAAGGCGGGCGCCGTCGTGAGCGCTCAGAGCAACGCCGGCGTGACCGCCTTGATGTTGGCTGCCAATAATGGCCACGTGCAGGTTGCTCTCGTCCTGCTCAAGGCGGGCGCCGTCGTGAGCGCCCAGAGCAACAACGGCTGGACCGCCTTGATGAGCGCTGCCCTGAATGGCCACGATCAGGTTGCTCTCGTCCTGCTCAAGGCGGGCGCCGTCGTGAGCGCTCAAAACAACGCCGGTTTGAACGCCTTGATGCTCGCTGCCCGAAATGGCCGCGTGCAGGTTGCTCTCGTCCTGCTCGAGGCGGGCGCCGTCGTGAGCGCTCATAACAACGGCGGCTTGACCGCCTTGATGATGGCTACCAATGATGGCCACGAGCAGGTTGCTCTTGTCCTGCTCAAGGCGGGCGCCGTCGTGAGCGCTCAGGACAACCCCGGCTTCACCGCCTTGATGAGAGCTGCCGGAAATGGCCATGAGCAGGTCGCTCACGTCCTGCTCGAGGCAAAGGCAGACCCAAATCAGGCAAAGCCCGACGGCGGGACCGCCTTGATGCTCGCTGCCCAAAGTGGCCACGTGCAGGTTGCTCTCGTCCTGCTCGAGGCTGGCGCCGTCGTGAGCGCTTCGAACAACACCGGCTTCACCGCCTTGATGTTCGCTGCCCTAAATGGCCACGAGCAGGTCGCTCTTGTCCTGCTCGAGGCAAAGGCCAACCCAAATCAGGCAATGCCCGATGGCTTCACCGCCTTGATGTGCGCTGCCCATGAGCAGGTTGCTCTCGTCCTGCTCGAGGCAGGCGCCGTCGTGGGCGCTCAGAACAACGACGGCTGGACCGCCTTGATGTTCGCTGCCCAAAATGGCCACGAGCAGGTTGCTCTCGTCCTGCTCAAGGCGGGCGCCGTCGTGAGCGCTCAGAACAACGCCGGCGTGACCGCCTTGATGCTCGCTGCCCATAATGGCCGCGTGCAGGTTGCTCTCGTCCTGCTCAAGACGGGCGCCGTCGTGAGCGCTCAGAGCAACGCCGGCTGGACAGCCTTGATGATGGCTGCCCTAAATGGCCACGATCAGGTTGCTTGTGTCCTGCTCGAGGCAAAGGCGGACCCAAATCAGGCAAAGCCAGATGGCTGGACCGCCTTGATGAGCGCTGCCAAAAATGGCCACGAGCAGGTCGCACACATCCTGCTCGAGACCGGAGCGGCATTGCTTTCAGCCAGCGTGCCTCCATCGGCAACCCTCATCGCAGGATTCGGCACAATTGGCGTTCGAGTGGCCTTGGCGCCCGTCAAAGCCTTTTACGAGATAGAGCTCATCACAATTGGCGGTGCGCCGCAGCTTGGGTGGGCATCGCCTTCGTTTGTTGTCGGAGCAAGCGCTCCCTTGGGCGAGGGGGTAGGTGACGACGATGCGAGCTGGGGGGCAGACGGCGCACGAAAGCTCTTATGGCACGCAGGAAGTGAATCATGGGAGGAACAGTGGGCTACAGGCGACGTCATCGGCTTTGGGTCGGATCTCACCACAGGTACAATCTGGTTTGGCAAGAATGGCATCTGGAAAGCTATTTTCAGCGACGTTCGTCCTGAAAGCTTGTACCCTGCTCTGAGTGGGAATGGGCTGGTCTGCTGCATCCGCTTGGGGGCTGAGTGCATGCTATCGCCACCCGATGAAGGCTTCGTGCCATATCCTCAGGGGGCGATTGAGCTGCTTCGTGGTCGTGCCGGCGCGCTCATCAGTGCAAGTGAGGTGCCTCCCTCAGTGCGTACACATGGAATTGATGTCTGGCTCATGGCAAGAGGGAGCGGAAGCGATGCATGCGCACAGCTCATTGCCGGCTGGGCTACACGCTGAGACAGGCAACTTATCCATAAAGGATCACCCGATGCTCGTTAGATGCTCGTGTTTGCTGGCCCCCAGATGCCCATGAGCAGCGTGCCCGCTCGCCAACTGGGTGGGCGCGTTTTAGGTGTGGCGTTCTCAGTTGGCGAGGGTGATCTCGGACCGCGGGAGGCGTAGAATCGGAAAGGCCGGGCGCGGCGGCGGTCAGTCAGTCAGTCAGTCAGTATCGTCGCGGTCCCCCCGCCGCTCACCACACTCCACCCGTCTCAAAGGCTGGCTCCGTTGCAGCGGCCCGATGTGTGACATGTGTTTCGACTTTCGTTTTCAGTCATCAGTGCACCGCCACCGGCTGGGACCTGGGTCGGTCACACAATGTTGGGCAGTTAAAGCCGTAAAGTTTGATAAGTGTGAACGAGAACGTGCGTCTCCGCACTCCGCTCCGTAGCGTTAATCGGAGGCCGGAGCGGAGCGTACGGGCTCATCGGGTACGGGCTCTACCAGAACCGGGCGGACGTCCGGGGGCGTCTTACGTCAGCCGCTTATTTTCTGAGGGCGGTCGTCGGGCCGTAAGGCTAAATCACTCGACTTCTCTTAAAGTAGATTGTACACGACAGCTAGGCTTTACAGCCAGGTCCCGTCCGAGAGAACCGTCGACCGACGACCGCACATCACGAAAAAGCGATGCGCACGCACCTCAACACGCGATGAGTCCATCGCACACCCCCAGAGAGTGAAACTGCTGTGTGGAACCCAAAGCTGTTCGACAAAGCTGTACCCGTAGCCCATGCAGCGCTCGTCACCGGAAGTAGGGATTATTCGTCACCATCGAGTCGACGAGCCCACCAGGGCTCATGTCGGCGCCATTCACAGTGCCGATCCGGGCCGCGATGGCACCGATGATGAGTACTCCCACGAGCCCTGATAGCGCACCAATGAGCGGCTTGTTGGCCTCGAGCGACGCGACGAGCTCAGCGGCGTCAAGAATCTCCTGCGGGGGCGAGAGCCGATGTCATATGGCGGGATACCGGCGGGTGAGGGACCCGACACGCTCGGGCCTCGGGCCTTGGAGCTCGTGGCCGCTTCTCAAGGGCTATAGTGCGCGTGCTACATGCATCATCCGAGTTCGAGCCTTGCCACCAACCTTGTCTGACAGCTTTGCGAGGCCCTCGGGCGAGCACACGAGCACGCCCGGGTTCTTCAGGAGCAGCTCGGACGTCGCCGCCTTGCCGAGCCGCTTCTGAAGCAGCGCGTAAGTGCCTTTAATCTTGCGCGGGCTGTTGAGCTGCGGCAGGATGACGGCCGTGTTCTTGGAGAGCATCTGCAGTGCGACCTTCTCACTCGGATAGCACTTTTTGAACTCGCGCCAGAGGATCAGGATCTCCTCCTCCTGGCCGGCCTGGCGCTGCCCGCTGCTCTGGAAGGACACTCTCTCGGCAAACTTCTGTGGCAGGCCTCCCTTGATCAGCTTCAGCCTCGCCTCGTCCACGGCGAGCCGTGGCGCACCCGTGCGGTACGGCTGCAGCGATCCCGAGGGACGTGCGCTCCTCACGTTGAAGCCGTGCGCGCTCGAGAGGAGCCCAAACAGCGCTAGGAGCGCGAGCATAATCCTGTGTTTTTCCTGTGTTTTTCGCGAAGGGCTGTTAATGCAGGCTGTTAACGAGAAAAAGAGGGGAGTCAACTGATGGCCACTTCACCACTGATGGCCTCTGATGGCCTCTGATGGCAGTCGAGCTCGTGACCTTGTCACCACTGATTGCCACTGATTGGAGCGTGATCTTGAGCTCAGGTGGGCATCTCGAGTTCTCGACCTCGCGCATCCACGCACGAGGACCTGGGTGGGTGTGGAAGGGCTGCTCACCACGCGTAACCGCCTCGTTCGGACAGCTGCCATTTCGTGAGAGAGTTTAGCAGCGGCGCGCGCGGACATGAACTGTGTCCGCAAGGGTCTGTGACCTGCTCGGGGCCTCGGCGAACTCAAGATGGCGGTCATGTAATCAACGGGCCAGCGAATGCGAACACCGCTCCGCGGCGACACAGCGATGACACTTGGCACCAGGGCGTGAGCCACAGCGGCCACAGCGGACAGCGCAGAGGCGAGCGCACAGAGGGGCCAAACAGCAAACAGCACCCCCCCTGGACCGTAACGGCCACCGACGACCTCGACGGCACCGGATCTCGGGGCAGTCTCGTACAGCATGCGACGACCGGCGCATGCTCTGAGGCGAATGCGTGCGAGAGAATAAGTAGTTTCCCTCGTCTCCTTTGGCGTAAGAGATCCCGGTGAGCATTAAAGCGTGAATATAAAGCGACGAGCGTGTACACACGAAACTCGAACGGCGCGACGCCGCGGCACGCGCCGACGACCGCAACACGCCGCCCTGTGCACGCCTGCACCGGTGACGGGACCCTAGAGGCGCGTGCGGCGCTCTCGCCGCACATTATCATGTGCCCCCGCGCCGAACAGCGACGAGGGTCGCGTCCCTGTGGACCCGCCACCCTCACGCCGCCTTCGCATCGGCAGACTCAAGCGTCGGCAGCAGCCCTGCGGCCTCGCAGCGCGCCTTCAAGAACGTTGAGAGCGTGGCACTGACGGCGACCAAGCTGCCGCCCCACTTGGCGAGCAGCGGCTGCCGCACAGCAAAAGCGATCAAGCTCCCGAACAGAAGAGTGCTGCGCGGCGCGCGACCGAGCAAGCTGCCGTTTGCAGCGCCCATGGCGCAGGCATACGCAATCGCGCCGCTGCTGACGGCGGCCTCCGGGTAGTCCTTCACGATCAACCGAAGCTGCTCGCGAGCGCGCACGGGGATGGCCTGCGCCGTAGCCTCCACGTGGGCCTTCCCGATGGCCACCTTTTCCTCGACAACATCCCTCGCCTCCTGCACGCGCACCTCGAGCGCCCTGACGACGGCGGGCACGGACTTGACGACGCTGACCTCCCACGCCTTGTAGCGCTCCACGAGCACGGGGACCCACGCCCAATTGCCAGTATTCTCTTGTGGCATGCGAATGTCCGCGCTCGGGCAAGTGCTGGCGATCGGGCGTCGTCGGCGTCGGCCAGGAACACACCGCCGCGTGAGAATCGCGCCGTGTTGAGCGCGCAAGCGAACGCATGTTACATGATCAACTGTGGACCCCATCGGACGGCACACTGACGACACGCGTTCACTTGTCGTCGAGCTTTAAGAACCGCCCCCTTCCAAGTGTGGGGGAGTTCAACGCCGCCCGAAGGTACCGAAGGTCGCCCGCCTCGTTAGGTACGGTCCTGTGAGACCAAAGACAAACTTTTCTACATGATCAACTGTGGACCCCACCGGACGGCACACCGACGACACGCGTTCACTTGTCGTCGAGCAGAGACCGCCGCACGAGCCGGCGCGCCACGACCCTCACAGCGACTGCGTCGTCACCCCTGTTTTTCTGTTTCACCTCAGCGCCGTCAGAACGGGAAGATGTCGAGCACGCGGCGGCGCACCTCGGCGAGCATCATGTTGCGCTGCTCCTTGGCGCCGCTCAGCGCGTCCGCATTCTCCTGCGCGCGCCGGATCAGGTAGGGCAGCACCTCGCGGATCGGGCCGTAAGGTACGTACTTGTATGCCTTGAGCGCATGGCGCGCGAGGGTGAAGGTCAGATTGTCGCCCATCCCAAGCAGCTGCCCAAAATAGACGCGCTCGCGCGCAACGCGGCTGCGCTCGCCCCCCTCGTCCCCGAGATGTTCCCCGAGGAGTAGCGCTGCCACGCGCTCAATCGACGCCTTGTTGTGCGAGGCCACCATGACCGAGGTGCGCTCCGGGCAGGGGCAGTGCAGCAGCAGAGTGTCGATGGCGGCGTCATAGCTCGCATGGGTGGCTTCGACCTGATGAGAGGGACAATCAGGGACCTAATGAGAGGGGCAATCAGTGACCTGATGAGAAGGGCAATTATGGAGGCCGTCCGTGAAGCAACCAGCGGCCATCAGTGGCCATGATCAGGATGATGAGGGTGGCAATCAGGGACCTGATGAGGGGGGCAATCAGGGTAGTATGGGTGGACCCTCACCGTCGGGTGGATCGGATCATGATAGCCATGTTCCTTGGCGCGCTGCCTCTCGTGCACCATATAGGCACCACGCACGAGCTTCGCGCCGAGGTGCCATCCTTCGCGGTGGGCACGATCGAGGTCGAGCCGCAGCTTCGCATCGCACTCGCGGAGGTAGGCTTGGTACGTGCCGAAGACGACGGGGTACTCGCGATTGTGCGCGCGTGAGAGGCGGAGTACCGTGTGGTCGATGGCCGGCTGGAAGTACGTGTGCTCCGCGTCGATCATCAGCCGCACGCCCAGCGCCTTGGCGTGCAGCGCGATGCCGTCCAGTCTGGCGAGCATCCGTTCCAGGCCCGCACACTCGTCCACGTCGAGCGCGGAGCGGTAGAGGGGGCCCTTGGATCGACAGCGCTGTACGAGCGGCCCTATGGCATGCAGTGGAAGCGCGTTGGTGAACTCCACGAGGTCGACGTCGCCGTCCATGTCGGTGTCGATGCGCTCAAAGACCGCCTCGATCTCCTCGTCTGACATCTCGAAAGCCTCGCGCCAGCCTCTGCGGAAGGCGTCGCGGGAGATGACGCCTTGCTTGGCCGGGTCGAGCGTCTCGAAAAAGGCGCGCAGCTCCCGCACGGCGGTGGAGACGCGCTCGAGGAGCGCGGGGTCGCCGAGCGCCGTCACTTTGACCGCCGCGAAGCCTTCGGGCGTCGTTGCATGCACGGCATCCACGGCGGACAAGAAGATGCGATGGTTGGCGTCGCACTGCGCCTCGCTCACGTAAGGGTAGGAGCGCGCTGGCTGGTTGACGGTCACGTCGGTGCCGCCTTCAGACTCGAGGTCGGCCTCGGCTGCATAGTCGAGGATCCCGCCGACGCCTTGCTCTCGGAGCCCTCGCAGCGTCGGCGCGATGGTCTCGGCAGTCTCGCCGGCCACAAAGTGGGCAAACACCGAGTGCCGAAGCAAGGCCTCGGTGGCTTTACGCCCGAGCACCCGATCGCTCAGCGCGAGCAGTGGCTCGGAATGCTTGACGAGCCACGGCTGCGAACAGGCCGTGAGCACGGTGGCGCCACGGAGCAGCTCAAAGGTGGAGTAGCTGGAGAATGCAAGTTTCGGATCGGAGCAGTCGAGAGCCTTGCTCGTCGTGCTGCGGAACGCCACAGTGGACAGGCTGCGTCCACGGTGTGCAAGTGCAGATAGGTGGCGCATCGCTCGAGATTGGTTTTCGAGAGCCGATCGCGTCCGGTCCACTTGGCGAGGACAAGTACGTCCGCTAGGGCAGCGTGGGGGCGAGCCTGTGTACAGGGAGTATCCAGGAAAGCGAGCGGCCGGCAGCAGCATCCGGCCGCCGCTATAATTACACCTGCAATTGACGTTACTCCATGTTCTTGAACAAGAACTGTCCGTCCATGATAATCAATGCGGGGGGGGGCTGAGGATGGCAATTGGAGAGTTCTTCAAAGCATGAAGAGACCGGTTTGATGGTTTCTTTCTAACAAAGTAGCAAGCCGCTCTTCGACAACAAAGTAACAAGCCGCTCTTCGACCCACGCCATGGAACAATTGGACCCATCTCAAAACCTCACCACGCCAACATATACCTCCCCTCCTTCTCTTCTCCGTCTCTGTCGCTGTAGATGTACTATCAAACTTAGTACATAGTTTCTCCCTGCTGCTGCTCGTCGTATAGGCGCCACGCAGCTGGAAGAGACATTGCCTTGCGCCCGTCGCGCGAGCGATAGCCCTTGAGCTTGCCGAAATCCATCACCTTTGTCCAGCCAGGTGGTGGCTTGGTGCGCACCGCCGCCAGCTCCGCAGCAGCTCGCTCTCCCAGCCGGGCCGGCGCTCCCTCACGTGCGTCGGCGGCGGCCGAGCGCTCATTTCGGCGCGCAACTGGACCTTCCTGATTTGGACCTTCCTTATTAGGACCTGCGGCCGTCTGGCGAGATGTTCGGCGCTCATCTCGGCGCCAGGCCGAGCCCTCCTCCTCCGGCTGCGACGGCTGCGGCGGCTGGGGCTGCTGATGCTGCTGCTGCTGCTGCGGCGGCGGCGGCGGTGCTCTCGTCGGCTTCGGTGGGGCAGCGGCAGCAAGCTCGACGACAAACTTGGGCGGCACACGGGCTTCGAAGTCACCGTCGTCATACTGCACGTCGACGGTGCCATCCGGATGGCATTGGGTGACCTTGCCCGGGTACCATTGGGTTCGAGAGGTGCCGAGGGATTGGGCTTTATAGCGCGCCTCGACGCGATGTCCGACTGCCGGAGCCACCGCCATCGATGAGGCTGCCGCCGCCGGCGCGGCCGCAGCCGCCGCAGCCGTGGCCGCAGCCGCCGGCGCGGCCGCCGGTCGCCTGCAGGGGCGCTTGCTTGGCGGGAGATCGAGGGAGATCGAAGGCACTATATTGGGCAGCGACGCGATCACAACGTCCTCGTCATCGTCCTCCGACTCGGCAGAACAGGTCACCACCGGAAGGTCCTCCGCTAACGCTGCGCCCAGCTTCGCATCAACCAGCTCGTCGCTCGCATCAGGCGCCGCCTCGGCGGCGGCGGCGGCGGCGGCGGCGGCGGCGGCGGCAGCGGAGGTGGCGGAGGTGGCGGAGGTGGCCGCAGCGGCGGCAGCGACCACTCCTCTCTCGGCGACTGCCGGCCACGATTGCGGTGCCATCGGTGGGCCCAGCGGAGCTCGGAACAGCGGCGCGCTCGATACGCCTGGAGCGCCCACGAGCGCGCTGACCTCTTCCGAGCTCCGCGCCACCGTTCGGCTCGAGATGAGTGTCGAGATGAGCGCCGTGTTGAGCGTGGCCTCTGCCTGGACCGGCAGCTCAGAGCACTCAGCACGGCGCTCGTCTCCTCGCACGAGCCCCTCACCCGTCCTCGCCGCCGCCCTCTTCGCCGCCCTCGCCTCCTCCACCCGATTGCCGGGTCGCTCAACGTCCGGCTCGCTCGCACACACGTCGCGATACGCCCGCGCCGCCTCCTTTGGAGTCGCAAAGACGCCAATGCTTCGGAACGCGCCGTCACGCATCACCTTAGCCACCCACTTCTGCCCGTGCTTGAAGACGCCCATGTAGCCCGACATGTACCGCCCATCCCGCATCAGCAGCTGCTCGTCGTCGTCGGCCGCCGCCGCGCCGTCGCCGAGCGCGGTGAGTGGCTGGAAGCTCGAGGGCAGCAGCCCATGCCCGTGCATGCGTCGTCGGATCAGCTCGTAGTACGCGTCGTCCGTCTCGAACGCGATCAGCTTGCGCCCCGCTTGCACGACTGAAACGCACTCGGAGCCAGAGCCACCAAAAGGCACGAGGACGACTTCCCCCCGGAGCGAGTGGCCCTCGACGAGCCGATCGCACAGCCGGAGAGGCTTCATCGACGGGTGGTGCGGCGGCCCATACGCTCGCTCTTTGGAACGAGAGTTCTCACGGGGAATGTCCCACCAGTCGGCGTCGACATACGGGCCGGCGGACCCAAGGGCGATCCTCCCTTCCTGACGGGACTGGGGCGGCCCGCCCGGCTTGACGAACCACTCGAGGTACTCCATGCGCACTGAATAGCTCGTCATGTGGGTCAGGCGCGAGTCGCCGCCCTGCTTGTACACCCACGAGATGTGTTGCACGTACTCGAGGCCGAGCTCGGCAGCGACGAGTTTGAGGCGATCGATCCAGAGCTTCGCAGGCGAGCCATAGAGAAAGAGGGAGCCACCCGGACGAAGGGCAGCAATCGAGGCCTTGAGCCATCCGGCCGACCAGGCGAGGTAGTCGGGCACCGTGTCCCAAGCGGAGCCTTGCACGGCGATGTTATACGGCGGGTCCGCGATGACGAGATCGACGCTCGATGCCGGGAGCTGCCCTATGCCCTCGACGCAGTCGCCGTGCACGAGCTTAACGTGCTCCGTTGTGATAGTCTGCGACGGCGCTGCTCGTGGAGCGGGATGCGCTGCCGCTGGCTCGTTGCTGACGTCGGAAGCCATCGGCACAGCCGCCGCCGCGGAAGCCATCGGCGCAATCGGCCGCTGCACATTGGAAGCCATTGACGCAATTGGCACCGCGTAAGCCATCGGCAGTCGCTCGTTGAAAGCGGTTGGCATGATCCGAATCGCGTAAGCGATCATCGGCGTGGGCACCGACATGAAAAAGAGCGCGGAAAATACCTCGCGCCAAAATTGGAAACCTGACGAAACAAATCAAAAAAGACAACAAGAGGGAGACGGAGACGCGGCGCCGAGTGTAGAGACGTATTCCATGGACGTATTCATCCGGTTCTTGTCGATAGAACGCGTGCGGGAGACGGGACGCGACTGTGTCAGCTGTCAGGGACAGTGTCACGTCACATGTACGTGAGACACTCGAGTACTACATGTATTAGGTCCCTAGCTAGTGCTGGCTGTAGCTGGCTGAGCGGCTGTTAAAGCGGCTGTACGCCCTGGAGGGCTCCACACACAGCACGTGTAGAGAGTCGCCGCCCCGCCCCCAACTACACGCACACACTTCCTTGATGATTCGTGTTTTTGTGTTGTCTCTGTGGTGGAGACCCGGTTCATACGTTCATTCGGATTTAATTCAGCTTTGGCTCCGCCGGGGCGGTGGCTTCTTCTTCGGCAGCAGGGGCAGAGTTTCTTCGAGCGTCGTGCTCTCGAAGCTCTCCACGTTTGCTGAGCTGGCGAGCTCGGCGGACGACGCTGACTCCACCGTCGCCGACTCCGACCCGAGCATTCGACCCTCCGCCTTCGGCTTCTTAGGTGGCGGCTGCCTCTTCGTTTTGACTGCGGGCGACTCGGCCTCAACAGGCTCGGCTGCCGTTCTAGCGGCTACCGCTTCGTCCGTCGCCTTATTGGCACGCTTTGGAGGGGGCCGTTTCTTTGGTGGCGGCGGCGCCGCCGCGTCCGCCTCCGGCATCGCTCTTTTGGGTGGCACAGTCACTGCACTCACCGTGCCCACCGCGGCCGCCAGATTCTGAAGATTTATCGTGCGCTTTGGCGGCGGCGCCCGTTTGGGCTGCGGGACCCCCATGCGAATCTGAAGCATCTTGATTTCCTCAGGGCAAGCACACGAGCGTGCGATTTGTCGCAGGATTTCGAGGAGCTCCTGACTCTCTTGCGCCATGATGTTTGTGCTGGACGTCCTCTCTGCCTAGTTGGCCCTTCTCCCTAGTTCGCGGGCCCTTGTGCGGATGGTGTGCTCGGAGCGCGGCGCGAGTACGGCGCGAGCGTCTGGCAGCTTCGGTAGTTGTGCCCCAGCGTCCGGCACGTGGGAGCGAGCACGAATGCGACCCAGACGAGAGCGTCTCGAGGAGCGCACAGACGACGTGAGAGTGGCACGAAAGGCTCCGCCCGAGTTGGCTCGTGCTAGACTTTTGGAAATGAATTTCCCAAAGTCGCCGCTCGTGGAGCGGCTCCAAATCATGAGGGCGAAAACCTCTGTCCGAACCCGCCAGCGAGCGACAGGCTGGTGAGCGGTACCTATCGTCCGGATCAGCCCCGCGCGCGCACTGGATACCCACCTCCACATGACTAGCCCAT
>Ga0210244_100167_pt1 | contig 56716 bp, 64 predicted proteins | sample ChrtobMetaP3_0mM_FD_155473 | JGI IMG/M metagenome (GOLD analysis project Ga0210244, IMG submission 155473) | Chrysochromulina tobin associated microbial communities from unialgal haptophyte culture, Seattle, Washington, United States - P3_0mM | ecosystem: Host-associated > Algae > Haptophytes >...
ATCGTCAAGGCCGTCGCGCCGGGCATCTTTGGCCCGTGTGCGTCTGTGGCGGCAGCCGAGGGCCGGCGAGCATCCGCCCGAGCCACGCCCTGCTCAGGCAGCTTCTGCTAGAGGCGGCAAGAAACCATCAGTGCAGTGCGATGGAATTAGGCACCGCAATCAGCCAGTCAAGGGTACATCTGAAGTTCTTCGAGTCGCTGCAGTGCTTCACACGCGACCAGGTGAATGACCACTGGACTGGCACAGTCGACATCTACGACGCGCTCTTGTCTCAACTTGGCGGACCCTTGTCGCTTCCATTCGCGATCGGGTGGGCGTGCGATCGTCAAGGCCGTCGCGCCGGGCATCTTTGGCCCGTGTGCGTCTGTGGCGGCAGCCGAGGGCCGGCGAGCATCCGCCCGAGCCACGCCCTGCTCAGGCAGCTTCTGCTAGAGGCGGCAAGAAACCATCAGTGCAGTGCGATGGAATTAGGCACCGCAATCAGCCAGTCAAGGGTACATCTGAAGTTCTTCGAGTCGCTGCAGTGCTTCACACGCGACCAGGTGAATGACCACTGGACTGGCACAGTCGACATCTACGACGCGCTCTTGTCTCAACTTGGCGGACCCTTGTCGCTTCCATTCGCGATCGGGTGGGCGTGCGATCGTCAAGGCCGTCGCGCCGGGCATCTTTGGCCCGTGTGCGTCGGTGGCGGCAGCCGAGGGCCGGCGAGCAGATCGCGCTCGACTTCATGATGAACCACGGCTACCACCTCAAGATGCTCAACAAGCACATCAGCGGTTTCTCCCAAGGAGTCCAGGCGCACGCCGCGGCCAACGGTGCGCCTCGCACAGGTCTCCTCAAACTCACCGCGCCGCCACCACTGCCTGCGCGAGCCATGCCACACCGCTCACACCAGCCCTCCAACCATCCCCCTCGCTCCCGCCCTCGCAGCCCAAAGTACAGCAAACTGGAGAAAGTTCAAACCCACCCACCATCAACGCGTCCATCTTTGGTCATCAACCCAACGCGCACCCCGAATTTGTGGCTATAGACCCGAAGTTTACTGACATCGGGTGGGACAACTGGTTTGGCGAGCTATGTCTCGCATTTGCATGCGTCGATGAGCACGGCCGGCGCCACGAGCTCATGCTCCTGCGCTGGCTATGGGCGAGCACAGAGACACTCGTACGTGATGAGCGAAGCGGAGGGTACCGCGAGGTGCCGTACAGGACCAGATATGGTTTGCAGAATAAGTATGAGGTGATGAGTGTAGACACGGCCATGCACCGCGCGCCTGTGTTTAGGCCTCCCAGGTTTGCCGAGCCAGAGCGTGAGGTGCGCTCAGAGCCACATACATATGGGCGCCGGATCTGTACGGTATCTTTTAGGTGTTGTGTACATGATGTAGTCCGTCTGATGTACATGATGTACCCCGTCTGTAACGTCGGTCAGTAATTGTACTCAGCAAGATACGTCGCTTCGGATTAGTTCTTCAGTTTTACAAAGAAGCCGGTTCGATTTGACTTGGTGCACAAATCGCCCGACACACGCCCTGTTCGAGGCGTTCGCCGCCGCCTGCGCCGCCAAGGGCGTCTTGGTCGTGGCCACCGCCAATGACGAGGGCCACGTGGAGATCGCGAGGGCGGAGCCCGGCCCTGGCGCGGCCGCCGCTGGGCTTCCTTCGCCTCAATGGCAAGGAGAGCGACACTCGGTGCGGTGGACACCGTGAGTGAGGGTGGACTTTGCGTCGCTCTCGATCTCGCACCTCCCTACGAAATCCCATCTTCCCCTCCCTCCCCCGTCCCCCCACCAACATGCGAGGGACCAAAACGGCGCGTTTCGTCCGGAACTCCGTCGAGGTCGGCGCCCGGATCGTCACTCACGGCGACCGCACCATGCTCGCTCAAGCGATGCTCCTGCGTCGCGCTGCCCAGCGGCCGCTGGCGACGCGCCTCCTGTCGTCGATGCCGTCACGCGTGAGCAAGAGCTCCGCAGATGTGGGCATGCTCAACGCGTCGCTCGCCGAGACGGACCCTGAGCTCTTTGACATCATCGAGAAGGAGAAGGGTCGGCAGCAGTGCTCGCTCGTGCTGATCCCGTCGGAGAATTTCACGTCGCGCGCGGTGCTCGAGGCGCTTGGCTCGGTCATGTCCAACAAGTACTCTGAGGGTTACCCGAACGCGCGCTACTACGGCGGCAATGAGTTCATCGACATGGCCGAGGACCTGTGCCGGAACCGCGCGCTCGAGGCCTTCCGCGCGGACCCGGCCAAGTGGGGCGTGAATGTGCAGACGCTCTCGGGCTCGCCCGCCAACATGTGCGCTTTCTCGGCCGTGTGCAAGCCGCACGACCGCATCATGGGGCTCGACCTGCCGCACGGCGGCCACTTGTCACATGGCTTCCAGACGCCTACGAAGAAGATCAGCATGGTGTCGGTGTACTTCGAGACGATGCCGTACCGGCTGAACGAGGCGACCGGTTACATCGACTACGATGCCCTCGAGGCCTCCGCCACCCTCTTCCGCCCGAAGATCATCATCGCCGGCACCTCCGCCTACTCGCGCCACATCGACTACAAGCGCATGCGGCAGGTGCGCGCCATCGCGGAGTGACGAAATGCGGAGTGACGCGCACTAGCCGACAGAGTGCCACTGAATGCTTCGGGCGGCGAGTTACGGACTCATGCACGCCCCTTTGCCGTGCATGCACGCCTCGCTGCCATACATGCATGGACTCACGGACGCGCCTCTTCGCCCTTCGCGCGTGCATGCATGGCGTGCATGCATTCAGATCTGCGACAAGGTGGATGCGTACTTGCTCGCGGACATGGCGCATATCTCGGGGCTGGTGGCGGCCGGCGTGGTGCCGACACCGTTCGAGTACGCCGACATTGTAACCACGACGACGCACAAGTCGCTACGAGGGCCTCGCGGCGCGATGATCTTCTTCCGCAAGGGCGTCCGCTCCGTCGATGCCAAGGTGATGACCTCTGATTGCTACTAATGACCTCTAATGACCTCTGATTGCTACTAATGACCTCTGATGGCGTCCGCTCCGTCGATGCCGAGGTGATGGCCACTTATTGCCTCGGATGGCCTTGGATGGCCATTGACGGCCTCTGATGGCCGCTGATGGCCTCGGATGGCCTCTGATGGCCACGGATGGCCTCGGATGACCTCTGATGGCCTCTCTAAGTTACGCTGATCGGTGTGGTTCGAGCTTGCACAGGGCAAGGAGGTGATGTATGATCTCGAAGGGCCGATCAACCAGGCCGTCTTCCCCGGGCACCAGGTGATTGCCACTGAGGACCTTTTGATTACATTGTGATTGCGAACCTTTTGATTGCATTGTGATTGCGAACGGATGGCCATCGGATTGCAATCTCATCTCCTCGTCTGCCACGTGCACCAGGGAGGGCCGCACAACCACACGATCGCGGCGCTCGCCACGGCGCTCAAACAGGCGACCACGCCCGAGTTCCTCGCGTACCAGAAGCAGGTGCCACACTGATGGCGCCTGATTGCCCCGAATGGCTCCCCGAGCTGCTCGCGTACCAGAAGCACGCGCCACACTGATGGCGCCTGATCGCGTTGCATGCAGGTGCTCACCAACTGCCAGGCGCTCGCGAAAGCGATGATGAGCAAAGGGTACACGCTGGTCTCCGGAGGCACCGAGAACCACCTGATCTTGGCCGATCTGAAACCGTCGGGCATCGACGGCGCGCGCGTCGAGTCGGTGCTCGAGATGGCGCAGGTGATGGGCGCTGATTGCTATCTGCTTGCCGATAAGTGTGATTGAGCTGGTGTTGGGCGCTGATTGCTATCTGATTGCTATCTGATTGCTATCTGATGGCTATCTTATTGCTATCTGATTGCGATCGATGGGCGCTGATGAGCCGATGCGTGAGCTGGCGCTCGCAGATCGCCCACTGATTGCCACTGATTGCATCTGAGTACCTCCCTCATCATCTGGCGCTCGCAGATCGCCCACTGATTGCATCTGAGTACCTCCCTCATCATCTGGCGCTCGCAGATCGCCCACTGATTGCATCTGAGTACCTCCCTCATCATCTGGCGCTCGCAGATCGCCATCAACAAGAACACCGTGCCCGGCGACAAGTCTGCCTTCATCCCAGGAGGGATCCGCATCGGCACGCCGGCTTTGACCTCGCGCGGCTTCGGACCGACTGACTTTGAGCAGGTGGCCGAGTTCATCCACCGCGGAGTCGTCATTGCCAAGGAGGTACGTCTGATGGCCCCTCTGATGGCCCCTCTGATGGCCCCTCTGATGGCCCCTTGGACGGCCCACGCAGGTGAACGCCTCGTGCGCGGGCAATTGATTGCGTGTGATTGCGTGTGATTGCGTGTGATTGCGTGTGATTGCCTCCCTCATCAGGTGAACGCCTCGTGCGCGGGCAAGAAGCTCGCGGACTTCAAGTCGGCTCTCAAGGCCAAGGAATGGTCCGCGATCACGGCGCTCCGGCACGACGTCGAGGCCTTCTCGGCCCAGGTACGCTGATTGCCACTGATGACCTGCCTTGCATGCAAGCGCTCACCACGGCGCGACGTCGAGGCCTTCTCGGCGCAGTTCCCCACGATTGCATTTGACGAGGCGTCGATGCGCTATCCGTACAAGGCGTGAGCGGTTGCGCGCTCGTCACGGCGCTCGAAATGGCGCTCACCATGGCGCTCTACATGGCGCTCACCATGGCGCTCGGACGGGGAGCAGCATCAGCACCCCGGATCGAGGTGGCAGGTACGAGGTGGCAGGTACGAGGTGGCAGGTACGAGGTGGCAGGTACGAGGTGGCAGGTACGAGGTGGCGAGGCGCGAGGTGGCGAGGCGCGAGGTGGCGCACAGCCTACAGCGGTGGAGGGTTGTCCAGGCCCAGCGCGAGTCTGAGAACAGTATTGCTCGTGGTTCATGGTTGTCGAGTTGTAGCTTGTGCATGTTTTGAACCGAGGTCGACGAAAGAGGGCCCCGTGACTCCGACGTGCGATGATTTTGCGAGGGTGCATTCGCACTGAGTCCTTCCCCACAGCGTTTTCGCTGCGCACGAAACGGCGCACTCCAATCAGGAATTTCGTCCGTCTCATTCAACCATGACATCCTTGGCCCCCATCCAAGTGACGGTCTTGAAGAGCTCTCGCAGTGCCGACAAGGACGATCGCGCGCGGTCAGTTGATTTTGTGGGTGCCTTCTCCACGCAAAAGGGCAAGCAGTTGGACGTGGCGAAGCGCTCATCTGTGCTCAAGAGGATTGTCAAGATTACTATCGCGAATGGCGACAGCGAGTACAAGCGCAAAGGCCAGGCCGTCCATGTCAAGACCTTCCCGCTGCTCGAGGATCAGCGACAGCTGAGCAACTACGGCTGTCCCGTCGCCGTATCGCTCTTCCTTCGATTCCAAACTGAATGCGCCATTCTGTTCGTGCTCATGGCTATCCTCGCAGGGCCGCAACTGGCTGACAATTACAATCGTTCGCAGGCCCGAATGGACTGTCGGCGTTCGGTCGCGCTCAATGACAGCGTCTGGGATGCGGTGACTGCCCGTGCGAGCGCCAATGCAACCTATCCCGCCGAGACTTCTCGCTGCGGCTGGAATGGGCTGCCGATCCAGCGCAACCTGAGCATGAGCGTGGGCTATCTCGCTTGGTCGGTGGGCACGTGCCAAGAGTTCACCACGAGTGCCGAGAGCTTCCAGCCCATCTCGGCCTCGCCCGACGGCACGCCCAAGTTCGTGCGCACGATTGAAGCCAGTTATTGCCAGCAGGAGAGGGGCGGGCTGCTCGCGGCGTCGTATTGGTTGCAATTCGTCAATGTGATCCTCTTCTTCGGCTTCCTCGTTCGCATCCGCCGCTTCCAGCGCGACGCAGGGGTGCACTTCGACCGTGCCCTCTGGACTGCGGCCGACTATACGGTCCTCCTCAAAGGCCTCGATAGAAACGTGCCTGCCGACGCGAGATCGGCACAGATCCGCGAGGTCGCGCTGCAGACCGGTAGGGCCCAGGAGGCTCTCGGCTTGGAGGAGCACCTGTACCGAGACCTAGCAGAGCGTGGGTTCCCAGCGTCGGACATTGTGAAGATTGAGATCGGGCGGGAGTGCAAGCGCGACGTCGTGGCGCTCGGCGCCCTCAAGAAACTTCGAGTCAGAGAGCAGGAGCTAACTGCCCAGGCGCACTGGCGCACGCAGCATGGCAAGTCGGCCATGGGCGTCAAGATGCAGGCCGAGTGGGACGAGCTGCAAGAGTCGAAGGCCGAGGTCCTCCAAGAGCTCGAAAAGGCGCGTGATGCGGCCGATTACACCACGGGCCACGCCTTCGTTACCTTCTTCTACGAGCGCCGGCGCAATGAGCTCGTACGGGCGTGCCGCCCCAAGACATGTCTCAACTTCCTGCGCTCGGGGGTGGGCCTTCCCCCTCTTTCCGACCCTTGGGCGTCGGCGTCGGGGCGTCGCAATGTCGTCGTCGACGCTGCAGCGGAGCCTGATGACATCAAGTGGGAGAATCTCGCCGTCGACGACTCTTTCCGAGCGAAGCAAACGGCCAAGACCCTCAGTGCGACTATCTGCCTTCTCGTGATCGCGTTCGCGTGCCTCGTCGGCGCCCAGGTGCTCGAGCAGGATGCCGTGGCGTTGGTTGGGAGGCTAGGGCTGTCTGCCACCGATGCGAGCTCCGGCTACGCCGTGTTCAACTCGCTGATCACCGTCGCCATCAACATGCTGCTCAAGGAGTCCGTCATGCACATGACGAAATGGGAACGGCGCGACACGCAGACCGAGTTCGAGACGAGCCTCTTCGCCAAACTCTCGCTGGCCTACATATTCAACTCAGTCATCATCCCTCTCGCCGTCGGCATCGGGATCTCGCTGCGCGTGACCCGCGGCGCCTGGCCAGTCACGCAGTCTTGGTACGAGGGCGGCGGCGTCGTGCAGGTCGCAGTGCCACTCATCGTGTCCAACGGACTCATCACGGTGCTGCAGGTGGTGCAACCGGCCAACCTCTTGCCATTGCATGCCAGTGCTCACCATGGCGCCCCTCTCCCCACAGGTGGTGCAACCGGCCATCCTCTTGTCGCGCCACGTGCTCGCACGCTGCGTCGTCTCGCAGGCAAAGATGAATGAGCTGTGGGAGCCGCCGGAGATGCTGCTGGGCGAGCTTTACGCCTCCAGCCTCAAGACGGTTGGGCTCTGCCTGGTCTACGCGCCGCTCTGGCCTTGGGCCTACCCGCTCACGACCATCGCATTGCTCTTCAACTATGGCTGCACCAAGGTGGGCGTGGCGTACTGGTACAAGAAGCCGCCGATGGTCTCCGAAGAGCTGATGACCAAATTCCGATCGCGTCTCGGCCTGCTCATGCTCCTCCACACGCTCGTGGCGTTCCTCGCTGCCGACGCCGCCGACCCGGCGGTTGAGGCGGGGCTCTTCGCCGTCGGCCGCGCCCCTTCCGTGCCCGTGGTGGCCATGTTCTTCGCGTGGGTGGTGTACGAGCTCCTCGACTTGCCCGACGTGCTCTCCCTCATTCCCGGGCTGGGCCCCAAGGACGAGCTCTCCCGTTCCGGTACTCCGACCTGCCTAATATGGACACGAAGGGCATCCCGTATCGCATGCCAGTGCTCACCATGGCGCCCCTCTCCCCACAGGTACCGAGGACACGAAGGGCATCCCGTATCGCGCGGTGGACGGCAAGGGCGGGGTCAAAGAGGTACAGCAGTATGACGTGGACGAGTACATCTGCCCCAGTGTCACCAAGTACACGCCCGAGTTCCTCCTGCAGCACCACTTTCGCGACTTTGGCGAGGCGGAGGACGAGGCTGACCGCAACTATGCCCACGCTCCTCATCCCACAGCTGGACATCCCACAGCTGGACATCCCACAGCTCGCGCTCCTCCTCCTTCAGCTGGACATCCCACAGCTGGACATCCCACAGCTGGACATCCCACAGCTGGACCGAGGGCGCACGGCACAAGCACAAGCGGTGTCTCGACGGGGTCGGTCGCTGTAGAGCTCAGCGAGATTCGCACCCGGGGGATCCCCGAGCCCGAAGCTTCCCCGCGCCTACCTGAACCATCCCCGCGACTGTACCCTACCCTGAGCGCCATGGAAGAGGCGCCCGCCGCAGAGCCTTCCGTGGCGACCAAGGGCGGCAAGGGGGCCAACGGCGGGGTTCCAGTCATGAAAAGCGGACCTCCAGTCATGCAAGTCGGGGTTCCAGTCATGAAACGATGAACCAAAGGGGTCCAGTCGTGCAAAATCCAGGTGGTGGCGTGATGTGTCGTGCGATCCGAGAAGGTGGGTTCTAGCGCCGAAGGCGCTAGATTAGTTGTCTTCTGGGGCGAGCAATGTAACTGGGGCGGAGGCGCGGCTGCCCTTAGAGCAGAGCGCGCCGGCGGGCGGGGTATGAACCAACGCATGCATGCAGGAGGATACATACCATAAAGCCCACAGTCCGAACAGTTACTGATACTGTGGAAAGAGGGCGCGTCGCCTGCCTCAGGCTTCGCGCAAAAGTCACGCGTCTGTGTGAGGTCGCCGCGCAAGGCGGCTCTCCCACTGCGTGTTTGTCGCCAGTGTTCACTAAGCCAGTCCGCTTGAACTCCTCAGATACCTTCCGCCGCGGCATCGAGGTCGCGCCTCACTTGCACCCTTCACACTGGACTTGGGCGATGCCATATTAGGCAGGCGCCTCGTCGTCCGTTGGGCCGAAGAGCCTGATCGAAGTCTTTGCATACTGCGGCACCGCGCTGTGGTTGACACGCCACCATTGGAGGACGCGGGAGCGGCTGGTGGTTGGATCTGCCGCGAGGAGATACAGGAGATCGACCGAGCTCACCGCCACCCTCGATGCCGCCGAGCCGCTCGGTGCGCCACCCGCGCTGCCCCCGCTGCTACCCCCGGCCGCGGCGAGGGCCGAGAGGCGTCGCTCGTCGGGGAGTGTGGCGCTCGAGCTGCCCGCGACGGCGCCCAAGCTGCCTAATTTGGAGCTGCCCGCGACGGCGCCTGACGAGTAGGTCACACCGGCCATCGTGCTCTTCACACCGGCCATCGTGCTCTGGCGTGGCGCTGCTGCCGCTCTGGCCGCGAGGACGCCGCCGCCGCCGCTGCGGCCGCCGCTCTCGTCGGGTTCGTCAAAGGTTGTCGGCTCGGCCGGCTGGAGCAATTGGAGGGCGCTCTGTAGTTGGACCTGATGAGGGAAGTAATCAGACGCCATCGGAGGGCCATCGGACGCAATCCGTGGTCATCAGGGAGCTTGTGAAGAGCGCTCTGTAGCTGATTTCTGCAAGCAAGGCACTCTTGGTGCACTCAGATGCCATCAGATGCAATCCAGGAAGCAATCCAGGAAGCAGTTCAAGACCATTGACGAACCTGCTGCTTTGCCCACGACGTCTTCGGGTCTGACGTGGCGATCGCTGTGCCAGGCCCGAAGGCATCCCGAGTTCGGTTCAAGCGCCGTCGGGCGGTGGCATGTGCCCCTTCGAGCCAAGCACCAAGCTGCTGCTCGAGCGCGATGGCCATCACGCGGCCGCCTATCGCGTCGACTCCCTGCAACCACGAGCGAACGATACATGAGCATCAGTGGCCATCGGTGGCCATCAGTGGCCATCGGTGGCCATCGGTGGCCATCATCGGCCATCAGTGGCAATCAGTGAGCCATCGCACCTGGAGGCCCAGATGAGGGACGCAATCAGAGGCAATCAGGGGCCATCAGTGGCAATCAGTGAGCCATCGCACCTGGAGGCCCAGATGAGGGATGCAATCAGAGGCAATCAGGGGCCATCAGAGGCAATCAGTGAGCCATCGCACCTGGAGGCCGAAGCGTGCAGCGATCCCAATCAGAGGCAATCAGAGGCAATCAGGGGCAATCAGAGGCAATCAGTGAGCCATCGCACCTGGAGGCCGAAGCGTGCAGCGATCCCACTCAGAGGCAATCAGGGGCCATCAGAGGCCATCAGAGGCAATCAGTGAGCCATCGCACCTGGAGGCCGAAGCGTGCAGCGATCCCACTCAGAGGCAATCAGAGGCAATCAGAGGCCATCAGAGGCAATCAGTGAGCCATCGCACCTGGAGGCCGAAGCGTGCAGCGATCCCACTCAGTTTACGCTGCAGCACGGCCGCCCGCTCCCCCGACCCAAAGCGAGCGGCCTCGTCCACCGCACCTCCCTCGCGAGGCACGATCTCGGGCGCGCGAGATTCGGCCTCGAGATCGACCGAGCTCAGCGGGTCGAGCTCGCGCCGGAGCTCTTCACCACGCACGGCCGCATCGGCGCCGCCGTACTGGGCGCCCGCGTCGGCGGCCGCATCGGCCGCCGCCACCGCCGCCGCGTAGCCGCCCGCGGTGCCCACCGCGGCGCCGCCCTCGCCCACTCGCGATCGCTTGTCCGCCGGCGCCATGGTGGGCGCGTCGTATTGGGCGGGTCGCTTGGCGCCCGCCATCGGCGCCGTGGTGGACGCTGGCGGCTGCTGGTAGAAACCGATCCCCGTGCGCACCGGCGCCGTGGTGGGCACTGCGGGGGGCGGTACCGACGCCGGAGCGCTCGATGGAGCGCTCGCCGCAGCGCCTGCGCGCATGGCGATCTTGACGATGGCGGTCACCTGTGGGGAGAGGGCGCCATGGTGAGCACTTGCATGCCGCTGCGCGCATGGCGATCTGGACGAGGGCTGTCACCTTGTCCTTGCCGCACATGTCGCAGAGCCGATCGACGAGCGTCTTCTTGGGCACATTCCCCGACCGGTACTCACGATGTAGCACGTCGAGGGCCGTCCACGACGTGGGCGGTAGCCGAGCGCGCAGCTCTGCATCGCTCTTGAGCAGCTCGAGTAACTTCTCGATCGAAAGCTGGCTGGCGCCGCCGCCTCCGCCGCTGGCGCCGCCGCCTCCGCCGCCTCCGCCGCCGCCTCCGCCGCTGGCGCCGCCGACTCCGCCGCTGGCGCCGCCGCCTCCGCCGCTGGCGCTGCCGCTTCCACCGCCGCTGCTACCCGAGCTACCGTAACACGCGCCACGGGCGGCGGGCAGCATCCCCTGGGATCCCGCCAAGCCCCGAAGGGGTGGTATCGTGTCGGGTAGCATCGGGATGGATGGCAGCGCCGACGAGGGCAGCAGCGGGACTGGCGGCGGAGGCGTGGGCGCCGGCTGTAGGTTGGGACCTGCCACGGCCGCCTTGACGAGCGAGCCGATCTTTTCTTTGCCGCAAAGTTCGCACACCTTTGCCACGAAGATAGCCTTCTCAACACGGTTCGCCTGCGCAGAAGAGGCACAGGACAGCAGCCGCGCGAGTCAGCAGAGCAGAGCAGCGGCGGGTGCGGCGCCGGTGAGGAGGACGCCGGGCGGCGGACGCACCTGATAGAGTTGGTGCAGCTGGTCGAGCGCGGCCCACTGCGCAGGTAGAAGGCGAGTGCGCAGGTCCCCGTCCAGCCTGATGAGGTTCATCAGTTGATCGATTGGGAGCGTCGGCGGCATTTTCGGCTGAGAGATAGTCCACTCCACTTCCGCGCAAGCTCGTCTCGTAAGAACCCTTTTTTTCTCATTTGGGTCCCCACATACATTTTATTCCAACCATGCGATGTGCGACGTCCCGGGCTTTTCAATGAGAAGAGACAGTGTCAAGCCCCTTGCGAGAACAAAGGAAGCGCGAGGTCCGAGGAGGGAAGAGGGTAGAAGAAAAGGACGTGAGAAGACGCCTCATTCGCGAACACCGATACGGCGGAATTACCGGGGTCTTGCGCGCACGCGACGCTGAAACTGAACATCGAAACGTGGATTGAAGGACGCTCGCTTTTTCACAGATTAGGAACCCACCATGCCAGAAGATGGCGTTCTCTTCACGGAACATCCTCGTCATTCTGGTCCGTGGGTTGGCCTTTCGAGGTGGCGGACGAGCCTCGCAAGACCCGAGCGCGCCCCTACAAGTCAGCTCGTCGCCCGATGAGCAGATCCTGGCACTGCGGTCCCTCCAGCAACATGTCATCGCGCCCGCACGCACCCTCGGATGGCGAGTCGGCCTCGCCATCGACGTGGTGATGCCCTCTCACCTGCACAGCGCTTGGCAGCAAGCGAAGAGCGCAAGCGGGCTCCGCGCTGCAACCATCGAGCGTATCAGCGAGACGTATCGGGAGCGCACTCAGTCCGAGTCTATGGTGGACATGATGATATGGGCGAATCGAACTGGGCCGGCGGAGTGGGGATCGCGCTCTGCGATGTTGATCTCTCGCGCGGACCTTGTGTTTCGTAAGCCGCTGCCGCTTCCAGCGCCGCCCGACGAGGACGGCAAGCTCATGCTGAGCCATAAGTCCCTACACCAGAAGACCAACCTGACCCGCTGCGTGACGATGTGGTCTGAGCTGATCATCTATGTGCCGAGGCGGCTCGAGCCGAAGTTCACGGAGATCGTCACGGCGACGGCGAATCGCCAAGGCGAGAACTTGCACTCGATGATCGATGTGCCGGTGCCTGGAGCCCATCCGTCTCGAGAGCGCTGCGCAACGGGGTGGGTTCCCGGGTGCCGAATAGGTGATCGGCTCCGATTGGCACTGATTGGACTCCCTGAATTGGCTCTGAATGGCTCTGGATGGCACTGCTCTGCATGGCACTGCTCTGAATGGCACGCTCTGATTGGCACTGGAATGGCTCTGATTGGCTCTGATTGGCTCTGATAACGTGATCCTGACTCTTATGTGGGTGTGGATCAGGGATCCCCGAGTTGGAGGTGCGCGCCTTCGCGCCGGGGGCGAACGCAGGCCCCGACTCTAAGTTCTCCTACAACCCAGTCTATTACATCATCGGGCGCAACCAGTCTATGACGATTGTTCCGCCCTCCAAATGCACGATGGGCCACAGTGGGATGGGGCGCTTGTGAAGCACGAACAATGGAACACAGCTGAACAAACTTCTAGATTTTTACCAGCTTACATCTCATCGGGGATCAGTTCTCACAAGGTGCTCTGTGTGAGAGTGTCCTTCTGTGCACACTTTGTTGGTTACAGACCATTTTTACAGACCACGGAAAACTCCACGGAACCCGAGCGCCAACACAGAAGATGGCGTCCTCTTCACAGAGTATCCTCGTTATCCTGATCCGCGGGTTGGCCTTCCGCGGTGGCGGACGAGCCTCGCAAGACCCGAGCGCGCCCCTACAAGTCAGCTCGTCGCCCGATGAGCAGATCCTGGCACTGCGGTCCCTCCAGCAACATGTCATCGCGCCCGCACGCACCCTCGGATGGCGAGTCGGCCTCGCCATCGACGTGGTGATGCCCTCTCACCTGCACAGCGCTTGGCAGCAAGCAAAGAGCGCAAGCGGGCTCCGCGCTGCAACCATCGAGCGCATCAGCGAGACGTATCGGAAGCGCACTCAGTCCGAGTCTATGGTGGACATGATGATGTGGGCGAATCGAACTGGGCCGGCGGAGTGGGGATCGCGCTCTGCGATGTTGATCTCTCGCGCGGACCTTGTGTTTCGTAAGCCGCTGCCGCTTCCAGCGCCGCCCGACGAGGACGGCAAGCTCATGTTGCCGTTTCGTATGATCAGCAGAAAGTCCAACCTGACCCGCTGCGCGACGATGTGGAGTGAGCTTCTCATTTATGTGCCGAGGCGGCTAGATCCGAGCTTTATCAGCATGCTCGTGGGGCTTGCGAACCGCCATGGCGAGAACTTGCACTCGTTCGGTCGATCAGGGATCCCCGAGGCGGAGGTGCGCGCCTTTGCGCCGGACGCGAACGCCAGCCCGGACTCTGCGCACACCTATAATCCGGTCTATTACATAATCGGGCGCAACCAGTCTACGAGGATTGCTCCGCCCGCCGACTGCCCGTTGGGCCATAGAGAGAGCCACAGAGAAGCGGGGCGCATGCTGATGCTCGGTAGGAAGCAGGCCATGAAAGAGAGCCCTCGCGTGATCAGCTAACATCGATCATCCGAATGAAACACCAATCCGCCTCGCAGCTCGTCACCGGACACCGTCTATTACTTGCTCTTCACGAGGGTAGCGGAGCCGTCCTTTGAGACGGTGGTGTGGTGAGCGCGGGGGGACCGCGACGAAACTGACTGACTGACTGGTATCTTTGTGACGGTACACGGACCTCGGACGATCGACGCTCTCAACAAACAACATCTATCCGATCGGCAGCTCCCACCAGTGAAACCTTGCCTCCCCCGCGCGCAGGACGCAGGAGAGGGGCAGGTCCTTGTCTAGGGGCCCTAAGCTGGATGGCTGTGGACGTTTAGAGACGGGTCCTTCACTGCGTGCTTTCAAAAGGCTTTCGCCTTAGATTATCCCCACACTCTTTGTCATTCTTTGTCAGAGGACGGGGTGCAGGTTCGAGATGCTTGAGAGAGCGTCCGTGAGTCGGACCAATACGAGGTCTAACTGGAAACTTTGCCTCGCGCGGGGTCGGCCAACCCGACTTTGCGAGCGCAGAAACTAGCGAGCGGAGCGCGACACTCATGCTGGTCCCCACTCGTTCCGCCTCTGATAACCCGCGGCTGTTCAGGGCGTACACCGACGATGACATGGAGCACTCGGATCTGACCGAGAAGGTCTCGGCCGTTTTCCAGCGCAGCAAGGTCTTGGAGAGCGACCGGGCGAAGATGAAGCGGCACGTACGCATGACCACGGCCGACGTGCAGCGGTCGGGGCTGGCACAGATCACGATTAAAAACCTCGAAATTTTCGCCTCGACGCCGTCTGCTACGACTAGAAGCGGCCACCACGAGGGCGACGGGGCGCGAGACGAGTCCCACCGTCCGCACTCTCCCGACTCCGAGCCCAGCGAGAGCGTGTCGATCGACAGCGTGCTCGCCGCGTTGGACACGATCATCTCGGACGAGATCCACAACGGCGTCGGGATCCTGTACAACATGCACGCCACCGTGTACCTCGCGCACGCGCTCGTAGCACTCGTGGATCGGGTGCGCGAGGTTCACGACGACGCGAAGCCGGCTGTGGACGAGGGACACGACGCGAAGCCAGTCGTGGACGAGAAGGCACAGAGCTGCGTGCGGCTGAGCCACTGTTTGCGCCTCTTCAGCCGCCTGCTCGAGTTCGAGTCCAAGGTCGACAAGAAGCTGCGCCGCCAGCACTCCGTCAACGACCACGTGACGTGCGACGCCGCGATCATCGCCCTCGCGCGTGTCTCATCGAGCCTTCGGATCGCCAACGAGCCGAGCATGCTGCCGCTGCTCGAGCAGGTGCTCGGCTTCTTGCTGGCGGCCGTCGAGGGAGCGTATGGCACCGAGGTGCAGAACAGCACCTCGAGCGCGCTCAACACGAACGACGGCTCGATGCCACACGCGGCCGAGTGCCTCTTCCTTCTCCATGCGAAGGAGCTCTACGAGAACCCGATCAGCCGGGTGGCCATGCTTGCGACGAGCGTGCGAGCGCTCGAGGAGCCGCTCGGGACGACGCCCGAGGCGCCCGAGGCGGCGCCCGAGACGGCGCCCGAGACGGCGCCCGCGCCCGCGAAGGGCGATGCTGCATCGCCGGGGGTGGCTTGGCCGCCCTCCTCGGTGGCGTGCATGCGAGTGTGCTCACCACGGCGCGCGCGCTCCTTTCCCCACAGGCAAGCTTCGCCGCCCTCCTCCCTCAGCCGCGGCTGGCAATGGCGCTTCTCGAGCGAGGCGGTCGGCCTGCACGCGGCCAAGCTCGTCAACACCCTCGCCGCCAGCCCCGCGGGAGCCAGGCTGGCCGATGCCGTCGCGCAGCATCTGTGTGAAGCCGCACAGACGGTCGCGTGCGACGCGCGGCTGAGCTCGCTGCTGCTGCCTCACTACGTCGCCTCGATCCTGAGCGTCGTGCGGTCGGTGCCGCACCGTGCGAACGTCTCGTGTGCGCTGCAGAGTCAGTGCGAGTTGATGGTCGGCTTCCTCTCCACACAGCTCGAGAGCCGCCTCAGACGCCCCTCTGCTGCAGCCCCGGCGCCAGCAGAGTCGGCGCCCGCCGTGAGCGCCACCACCACCACCACCACCACCACGTCATCGCACAACGCGAACGAGGCGTCGGACGCAGTGGAGCTGGGCGTGCTGATCGACCTGCACAGCCGGCTCTCGGTCGCGCACGACGCGCACCGGAACAAGCTGAAGCCGCCCGTGCGTCACTTTGCCGCGCGGCCACCGACCATCGGACCGGCCGAGGAGCCTGTCGACAGCACGACTGCTGAGGCGGTGGTGCAGCTGCTCGGCTGCTTCGAGCTGTGCGTCGACGTGCCGCGTGGCGATGGCGATGAGAACGGCGACGGCGCCAGCGAGCTCGATCTGGCCGCCGGTACGCCCCTTGGCCTCGCCGACGAAACCGACGAAGCCGAGCTCGATCTGGCCGCCGGTACGCCCCTTGGCCTCGCGCGCACCCTCGACGGCGACGGCGACGTCGACGGCGACCTCGACGTCGACGACCGCGTGGACTCGATGAAACCGACGAAACCGACGAAACCGACGAAACCGACGAAACCGACGAACCCGCGTCGCGGCCAGCTGCCGCCGTCTTTGGCGGCCGCGCTGCTGCCCAGCTGCGCCCAAGCGATCGACCGCCTGCTCCTCGACTCGCCCTTCACGTGCCATCATCTGCTCACGACGGCGCGCACAAAGGTGGCAAGTGACGGCGGCGCGGCGAGCCCCGCGGCAGGCCACGGCGGCGCTACCTTTCTCGAGCTGCTCCGCCGCGCCTCGCTCCACCCCGCCGAGCCCGTCGTCGAGCTCGCCGCCCGCCTCACCGCGTGCTGCGGCCGCATCCTCCGTCGGGAGGCAGACCGGTGTGACGCCGCCGACGGCAACCAGACCCTCGGCTTCGGCTTCTCTGCTCTCAAGGTAAACCAGACGGGCGACGACGAGCCAGGCGGCCATCGTGCGGGGGCGCGCTCCAAGCTGTACAAGGCGAGGCGGCCCGAAGCACCAAAGGCTACCTCCCTTCCAGCCTTGCTGCCAGGCGCGTTTGGCAGCCCGTCTACCACGGCACCAGCAGCATCGGCGCCTGCCTTCTCGTTCGGCAGCCCAGCACCGGCGTCCGCCTTCTCTATCGGCGCCAGCCCCGTTCGCACGCCCATATTTGGGCAGGCTTCGGGGATGGGAGTCAGCACACCCGCGTTTGGCGGCGGCGCTGCTGCACCTGCGCCCGCGCCCGCTGGCTTTATGTTTGGCGGTGGTGGCGCTGCTGCACTGGAGAAGCTACACACGGCGGTGAGGGAGAATCAGTTGATCGATGTGAAGAGTCTGCTCGCCTCGGACTCAAACCTAATCAACATGGCGGATGACAAAGGGATCACGGCACTCATCTTGGCTGCATCCAAGGGCCATGGCGAGATGGTCGGAGTCCTCCTCGAATTCGGCGCGGACAAGACAGCGGAGACTAGAAAGGACAATAACGCACTGCAGGCAGCCAGAATGGGTCAAGTACAGGCTCCCGGCGACGCGCGTTTCGACCATGCTATCCGAATTCTGGAAGCTCCGCCCGGACTCAAGCTCGAAGGTGGCTCGCTGCCAGGAAATGTGGCCAAATACGGAGGCACCTACAAGCTTGATCCGAGGAAGCTTGTAAACGGACGGCCCGCGTATCGGCACACGAGCGATGCAACTTGCTGGATTGCGTTCGCTGGAGGGAAATCATGGATAGGGCAGCCTGAGGATGATCTCGGTTCGACGAAGGGCTACCTGGTCCTAAGAGACTCAGCTGCTGCTTCACCCGACGTGAGCTCTAAGACATGGCAGTCGGCCGCGGGCGGTAATGCTTGGGTTGACCAGCCGGAGCTGAAGTGCACCGCCTGGACGCCGCCGCCAGCGGCCGCTGAGGCCAAGACTGTGAAGATGACCTTCAAAGAAGGGGATGTCGTCCAGGCTTCGGACGATGGGCCCTCAGCATCGAACATCGTAGAGGCTTGGTATGGGGCCAGGCTTCTCGCGACCGACACGTCTCATGGTCAAGAAAATACCCGATCAGCTCAAGGCAAAGTTGTGACAGAGCAGGCGCGCGAGCTTCTGGCTAAAGGGCAGCTGAAGGCCGTCAACGAATTGTTTGGAGACCCAGCTCCGAACCAGTTGAAGGTGCTTGAGCTGACGATAACTCCTAAGCCTGCTACAGCTGGCAGCGTCTTCGGAGGCGCGCCGGCGCCGCCAGCTGCCGGTTTCCGTTTCGGCGCGGGCTTGCCTGCCACCGGCCTCTTCGGTGGCGCGCCGGGGTCTACTGGCGGCGGCCTTTTCGGAGGCGCGCCCGCGCCAGCTGCCGGCCTCTTCGGTGGCCCTCCGGCTGCTGCTGGCGGCCTCTTCGGAGGTCCCGCCGCGGGTGGTGAGCCTTTGTGCAAACAAGGCCACCAAATGGCGAGACAAGAAAAAGGTACATTGCCGGCGACGTACCGAAGCACGAGCGTGCGTTGCGACGCGTGCGGTCGCAGCGGCCTCGTGCAGCACTGCAGCCACTACTTCCACTGCTCCAAATGCCGTTACGACCTGTGCCCGGCATGTACTGGAGTGTGCGTTACGGCCGCCGCGCGTGCCGCACTCTCGCCATTCAGCGGCGTTCAGCCTCCAGCGGCCCCTGCGGCGCCGGAGCCGGCCGTGATGTATCCATCTCCGAAGCTCTGGAAGCTACAAACTGAAACTACTTACAACATCCGGAGCGGCCCCAGCTTAGAATCGTCTGTGGTCACGACCGTCACGGACGGGGCATCGCTGATGATGAAGGGCGAAGTGAACGGCTGGCTTATCTTGGAAGATGGGAGCGGCTATACCATCAAGAAGAATCCAGTGGTGGAGGGGAGCGGCTGGCAATGTGTGGAGTCGATGCCGGCGCCAGCTGCCGGCCTTTTCGGAGGCGCGCCGGCTGCTGCTGGCGGCGGCCTCTTCGGAGGCGCGCCCGCGCCAGCTAACTGGGTTTTCGGAGGCGCGCCGGCGCAGCTCGGACCCAAGCTCGAAGGTGGTTTGTCCCCTTCTCTGAACAAGGCGCTCGAGGCGATCCAGGATATCTGTGAGGGCCTTGTCCTTCGCCTGGAGGCGCCGTCGCCACTGTCCAGCGTCGGACGCGGTGCTGGGCGCGGCGGGCTGTTCGCCGGCGACGCGATCCTGCGCGCGCTGTTCGAGCTGATCGTGCTCGAATTCCTGCCGCTCGACGGCGCACACCTGGGGCGCGTGCACACGGTGCTTGTGCGCGCGCTGTGCGATCGGATTGCGCTCGATGGCGACGTCATCGCACTCGCGGTCTGCCTGCACGCCCTCTGTGCGCTCGCCCAGCCACAGGAAAAGGAGCCGGTGGGCGGAGCGGGCAGCAAGAGCGCAGTGGTGAGCGCCGACAAGGAGGGCAGCGTCGCTCCAGCCCTGAAGGCGCGAAGCATCTCCACCAGACGCGCATGGAAATCGGCCCTCATCACAAAGGGCGAGCGCGCATCCGGAGGAGCGCACCTTCGGCCGGATGGAGCTGACGACAAGAGCGGTGGCGACGAGAGCGATGACGACGAGGCGCGCGAGCTCTGCTGCCAGAGTGTGGCGAGCTGCTTTGCGCTGCTTGGGCAGCTGCTGTGTGCGCATCAGGCCCGCTCAGAGCGGGGGTCGGCCCAGGGCAGCTCTCCGCTCGCGTTCGCCCTGGAGGCGGCCGCGAACCTGCTCGACACGACGCGGCCGGAGGCGGGCGGCGACCTGGCATGCCGCATCGGCATCCCCGGTGTGAACGAAACTCTCAAAACGCTCGAGGCGCAATTCGATCAGCACTTGGAGCGCGCCGTGGCGCAAGGCAGGCTGAGTGCGGCCGAGGCCGATGCGACGACGGATCAGATCGCCTCGAAGCCTAACAACGCCGCGCGGTGCGAGGCGATGCGCCGGACCATGAGGCCCTTTGAACGACCAAGCGCGGGGCGCAACGGCCTCTGGCACGAGAGGGCGCTGAGCACGCTGCCACGTGGTGCGATCGAGGAGCTCGTCTTCCTCATCGGCGCACCGTCCCATGACATCTTCGACAGCGCCTCGCAGCTGCTTTTCGCGCTCGCCGACACCGAGATCGTCGTGGAGCTGCTCAGCTACAAGGAACACTTTGAGCACGTACGTCGGTACGCGCTGAGTGCACACGACAAGGTGGCGGGTGGGCATGCCAGCTGGATCCGTCTGCTCAGCCTCATCGTCGAGCAGCTCAGCTGGAGCCACAGCGAGCGACAGAGTGCTCTCTCGAAGGGCATCGATCTGATGGGCGTGCTTCGTGAGGCCTCCATCTTCCTCTTCTCGACGGGGGGCGTCACTAGCGCAGATAAGAGATCATTTGGTGGCTCGTTCACGCCGGCTCCGGCTCCGGCCCCGGCCTCGAACATAACTGTTGGCGGTGGGTTTTTCATGCCATCGCCACCGCGCATTGTTCAAGAGGCGCTGACGCCAGCCGGCCTCCGTCTCGTGCGCGCGCTGCTCCGCCACCCGTCGTGCATGAGCACGGAGGAGGTGATCAAAGTGATCACGAGTGGAATGACGGCCGCGCAGAAGACGGGCGAGCTCTCTGCGGCCGCCCTGTTCACTGTGAATGGCCTGAGGCGCCAAGAGCGCGGCGGGGCTGCAGGGGGGGCTGCTGGCGCTGCTGCTGCGATGGGTGCGGAGGCACTCGAGACGGTAGAGAAGACAGTGGAGAAGCCCCTGCTGGCGCCTGAGGCGTGCATGCTCGCCGACCTCTTCGGTGTGCTTGCCCACCTCGATGTCGATGCGTATGATGTCACGCCACTGATCCAACTCGCTCACTCGGTCGTCGCACTCAAGGACCTGCCTACGGACGAGCCCCTCTCCGAAACCGCCGCCTTCCTACGCTGTCGCGTCGAGGCGGCTGCGCTCCTCGGGACAGTTGGTCGACGGTCGGCGTCGCCCGCCGAGCGCGTCGGCCAGTCGCTCAAGCTTGTGATCAACCACACTGTCGCCTCGATGGCGCACGCTGCCGATGTCACGGCGCCGCGCTTCGTGGATGCACTGGCCGGGATGGTCAGTGCGTCGGAGGCACTCAGAAAGGAGGCGCTGCCCGGAGGCGTTAAGAAGGGAGGGTACAAGCAAGGCCGCTCGCTGGTGCGACAGAGTGACGTCTTCAATCGTCTCTCGGCGTGGCTCAAAGAGATCTCGGGTGCGCCGCCGTCCATTAATCAGCCTTGATTGTCCTTGATTGCCATGGATTGGAAATGATTGCCATTGATTGCCATTGATTGCCATTGATTGCGTGGCTCAAAGAGATCTCGGGTGCGTCGCTTGATTGACCCTGATCGCCGACTGCCGGTGCCACTGTGTGCTCAGGCACGACCACCGGTGCCAATCACTCGGAGCCACGGCAGCAGGTCCTTGAGCTCGCTCTGTCGGCAGCGAGTGCGCTGATGGAGTCCGTGTTCCACGCCGATGACTCGCCCAATGACGAAACCCTCGTGCCGTCGCTGCGCGTCATCTCGTGGGTGCTCTCCCATCCGATGCGCACGGAGCGGGTGCAGCTGCATGCAGTCACGGCACTCGCGACGCTTGCGAGCTACGTGAGCACGCTGGACTCGGTGTGCGAGCTGTGGGGACGCTTCTTGCGCTCGGCGGAGGGAGCGACGCTGATACAGCAGCTGATGGAGGCCATGGAGGGCGCGCGCCAGAGCTTCGAGGTCCTCTTTGACGAGCGCGCGGCGCTGCTCAGCACGATACGTGCTCGCAAGATTGAGAATGAGCTGAAGAAGAAGAACTCGGATCGCTCGTTGCTGACGGAGCCGCCGTTTGAGGGGGTCGAAAAGGCGCGTGCCGAGACGCTCACCGACATCTTCATGCGCGGCATGAGCGTGCTGCAGGTTTTCAGCGCGGGCGAGCGCATCTGCCGTGCCCTCGCCGAGAGCGGCACCGACGGCGGCGGCGACACCGCCGACGCGACGATCTCGATGATCTCGACGAGCATCGATTTTCGAGCTGCCAAATCGATGGGCCCAGTGCTGTCGCTCGCCATCACGTGGGGCGAGAGCAGCGTGCAACGCTCACGGGCCGATATGAGCCAAGCGCTCGATCCAGGGAATAAGGACCCTCTCTGCGAGCTGCTCCCCAAGTGGAACCTCACTGGTCTCTTCGGAACGCTCGCTAAGATGCTGCGCGCATCGCCCTCGCTGCGGCCGCCCCTGCAGATCGATCCACAGTGCACCTCCTCGCTCTCGAGCTCGCTGCAGTCGAAGGCGATGCTGGGCACGAAGAAGCTCTCGCCAGCCACCCTCCAGTACGTCGGCTGGCCTCCAATCACCTCCAATCCCCTCTTCATGCCCTCTTAATGGCCTCTGATGGCCTCTTCATGACCTCTAATGACCTCTGATGGCCTCCAATCCCCTCTTAATGGCCTTCAATGTGGCCTCTGATGGCCTCCATTGCCTCGGATGACCTCGGATGGCCTCGATGGCCTCGGATGACCTCTAATTGCCTCGGATGGTCTCTGATGACCTCGGATTGCCTCCCTCATTCAGGTACCTCGTCGAGGCCGGTACTCTTGTGCATGCGCTCGCCGCACGCATCGACAAGAAACAGGCCGCCCAACTCGACGCCGCCGCCACGGCCGAGCAGGCGACCGCCCTTGGCGCCTTCCTCGAGCAAGAGGTCGTCTCCGACATCGTGATGCTCCTCCTCGCGGCGACGGACGAGCCCCTACGCGACAAGAATATGGAGGCGCTCGAGGCGGCGCTACGCGATGTGGTGCTCGACCTGATCAAGGCGATGACGCTGGGTGGCATGGCCCCGGTGCAAGCGCTCTGCGACAACGTGGCCAAGTGGCTGCCAAGCGAGGTGCATTGCCTCTGATGACGATGGTTGCCTCAGATTACGATGATTGCCTAGCTCATCAGGTGGAGCAGGCGATCGTGCGCCGTCGCCTCTTGATGGTCTCCTGATTGCGAGCTGAGCGCGACTGATTACCTCCCTAATCAGGTGGAGCAGGCGACCAAGCGCAATGCCGAGTACCTCAAAGCCAAACAGGGTGATCCGGCGACGCCGCCGGCGCGACATGCCCATCTGCTCCAGCTGCTCGACGTGCTCAACACGGTCACCGAGGCCGAAGGCACAGGCATGGGCTTGCCTAATACGGATGACGAACCGGAGTCGACGGGCGACACCGCCGCCGCGGCAGCAGCGACGGCGAGCGGCGAGACGGCGGGCGCGGTGGTCCTCAACCGGATGAAGGAGAACGGGAGCATCGTGAAGCACTTTTGCGACGCGGCGGCGCTCGACGATGAGCCCGTGTGCAAGCTGGCGCTCGTGCTGCTCGCGAGGACGCTCGGCCATTTTGAGAAGCATCGGGCGGAGCTCGCCTTCGATCCGGAGGTGTACGGTGCGCTGATGGGCTCTTGATGACCTCTGATGACCTTTGATTACGCGCGGAGCTCGCCTTCGACCCGGAGGTGTACGGTGTGCTGATGACCTATTGATGGCCCCTTGATGGCCTATTGATGGCCTATTGATGGCCTATTGATGGCCTATTGATTACCTCTGATGGCATAGTACGTAGTATCATAATATCCTGATGGTCTCCTTCATCAGGACCGATCTACGCGATCTCGATCGACGAGACGCGTCCGACGACGGTTCGCGCCGCGGCGGGCGGTGTTCTCGCGGTCGCGCTCGAGAATTGCGCGGGAGACGGAGAGGTTGAGAGCCTGTGCCTGTCTCTTACCAAGTGGGAGGAGGCGCATAAGGCCAAGTCGATCAAGGTCGGCGACAAGGTCATGCTCTCGGACAAGCCTCAGGGCGAGAAGGCGCCAACGGTGCTCGCGCCGTTTGAGTCTGCCTCCGACATTGGGAAGGTGACGAAATTGAGCGATGACAAGACGCAGGTGCAGGTCGAGGTGAAGGGCAAGCAGGGGTTGCTGCCGATGGGCCTGCTCATGCTCTCGGCAATCAATAAGATCAAGCCGGTCGAACTCTTTGCAAGGATGATCTCAGTGAGCTGCCTTGATGGCCTCCCTCCTCAGCTGCCTTGATGGCCTCCCTCATCAGCTGCCTTGATGGTCTCCCTCCTCAGCTGCCTTGATGGCCGCCCTCATCAGCTGCCTTGATGGCCTCCCTCCTCAGGTGAGCGGCGGGGTGAGCGGCGAGGGCGAAGGCTCGAGCTCCGACATGGCGTACGTGATGCCTACGCTGCTCATCGCACTCAAAGGCCTCCTCAAACTCCTCTCGGCCAGTGGTGAGCGAGGGCAGCGATTCCAAGCCGAGGCGGAGGAGTGCGGTACGCTGATTGCCTCCGATGACATATGAGTGCCACTGATGACCTCTGATTCCAAGCCGAGGCGGAGGGGTGCGGTACGCTGATTGCCTCCGATGACATATGAGTGCCTCTGATGACCTCTGATTCCAAGCCGAGGCGGAGGGGTGCGGTACGCAAGCTGTTCGCCTCTCATGACCTCTACTTGCCTCTCATTTGGCTTCTATGACCTCTAATGACCTTCCTCATCAGGGCTGCCCACGCGCATTCTGAAGGCTATCGATCTTGCCGGGCGCTCCGGCGGGCATGTGGCCGATGGCGTCGGTGAGAAGGTGTATCATTTGGCGACGGAGCTCCACGTGAAGCACTTCACACCGGTCAGCGGTGACATGGTGCTCGTTACGGCGCTCGGACCGATCTACACGGCCCTCTGATGACCCCTGATGACCTCTGATGACCTCTGATGACCTCTGATGACACCTCGTGATGGCACCCCTCATCAGGTGCTCGTCGAGGCACTCGACGTCGTCAATGCGCGCCTAGCCGCCGCACGGCTGCAAAAGGAGCAGCAGGCGGCTGAGCGGGCGGCCGAGGCAGCCGCCTCTGCCGAGCGCCGTGCGGCCGTCGATGAGCTCGATTCTCTCCTCATGGAGCGCACGCCCGCAGCCGCTAAGAATGCGTCTGCACCGATGCCATCGTCCGCGTCGTCGTCGTCATTGGCGGCGGCGGGGTCGGCGGCGGCGGCGGCGGCATCGGCGGGGGCGGGGGCGGAGGCCACCGCCCCTCCCGCCTCGACCTCTGACCTCCGGCCGCCCTTGGTGGTTACGCCGTCGTCCGAGGGCGAGGCACAGCCGTTGCCGCGAGCAGCCCGCGCGCGCGCCATGCGCCCAACGCTCGAGGCGGCGCGACTGCTGCCGCCCATCGCGTTGCGCGCCATGTACACCGCCCTCGAGGCCTCGTTTGGTGCGGACGCGACGTCTCGGATCGACGACAAGTTCAAGAGCGCCGACGCGCAGCTGCGCCAGGGCGTGTGCCATCTACTGCGCAAGGAGTACCAGAAGGCGTACGTCTGATTGCCTCTGATTGCCTCTGATTGCCGCGGAGGATCCTCTGATTGCCGCCGTGTACCATGCCATGACCCTTCTGATTGCCTCCCTCATCAGGTACGAGCTCTGCGACCAGACGGCGGATCCGCGCGGCCAGATCTACTCCGCACTCTCGCAGCTCAAGGAGGTACCTTGATTGCCACTGATGGCCACTGATTGCCACTGATTGCCAAATCTACTCCGCACTCTCGCAGCTCAAGGAGGTACCTTGATTGCCACTGATGAGCCGGATGAGCTCTGATGAGCTCTGATGTCGATCGATGAGCTGTCATGACGCCTGATGACGCCTGATGGCCTCCTTCCTCAGGGCTGGGACCCAGTCGAGCCGCGTCGACGCATCGAGGTGTACCTGCGCACCTTCGAGACGCCGATGCCGCAGGCCGCCTTCGACCCCGTCGTACTCTACGGGTGCTATCTCGCGCACAAGCTGCTCAAGCCCGCCAAGGAGCACCGACTGCGTGCATCGCTGTACCTGCGCACGTTCGCCCTCTTCGAGGCAGAGGCGGCGCTCTGGCTCGACCCAAATAAGGATACGGTCGAGAAGCTGATGGAGAACGACGACGACGATCCGCTCGAATCGGCATCCGCGTCGCTGGCGAAGGCGCAGTGGGAGCGGTACGTCTGATGATCTCTGATGGCCTCTGATGGCCTCTGATGGCCTCTGATGGCCTCTGATGACCTCTGATGACCTCTGATGGCCTCTGATGGCCTCTGATGACCACTGATGGCCTCTGATGGCCTCTGATGGCCTCTGATGGCCTCTGATGGCCTCTGATGGCCTCTGAGGATGGCTGATGGCCTCCCTCATCAGGTACAAGCTCAAGCACCCCGAGATTAAGTCGAGCGCGATGGACAAGTTGATGGCGATGGTCGGCCTCGAGCGCATCAAGCGCGACGCGCTCAACGTCGCGTACTCCGTCGAGCTTGCAAGCCTGAAGCCGGCGGACGCTACCGCCGACGTGAACCGCCACTTTGTCTTCATCGGCAACCCGGGCACGTCTGATGGCCTCTGATTGCCCTTGATGGCCTCTAATGATGGCCCCTGGTGGCCTCTCTGATTGCCTCTAATGACGCCTCTAATGACGCCTGACGGCCTCTATCATCAGGTACGGGCAAGACGGAGGTGTCGCGTCTGATGGCCAAGATCCTGCACGACTTCAAGCTGCGCTCGAGCTCCGAAATACGGAGCACCACCGGCGGTAATCTGCTCCGGGACGGCGCGGACGAGTTCAAGAAGATGCTCGAGCAGGTCGACGGCGGCGTGCTCTTCATTGACGAGGTGTACCAGCTCGACCCGAAGAACAACAAGGACGGCGCCGACATCATGAACCTGCTGCTCACCTTTGCGGAGGATAAGCGTGGCGAGTGCTCGGTTGTGCTTGCGGGCTACCGTGATGAAGTCGAGACGTTACTCTCGTTCAACCCGGGGCTCGCGTCGCGCTTCCCAAACACGTGAGTGCGCCTCTGAGTGCATGCTACCTGCCAGCTGATTGCCACTGATGACCTCCGATTACGCCCCTCATCAGGTGGGTCTTCGAGGACTATCTCGAGCCCGAGCTGCGCGCCATCTATCACAAGATGATGAGCGACCGCAAGATGGTCGTCGAGTCGGCAAGCTCTTTTGGCGCGAACGCGACAACCTGATTGCATGCTGCGTGCATCGCTGAGTGTGCATCGCTGAAAAAGTGCATGCTGATTGCCCCCCTCATCAGGCAAGCCCGTCGGTCGCGTCGATCGTCGCCTCACGCCTCGCCTACGGTGTGGGGCAGCGCGGCTTTGGCAACGCGCGCGCGGTGCGCCGCCGCCAGATCCTCAACCTCTGATGACCTCTGATGACGCCTCTTGATTGCACCCCTTGATTGCACCCCTTGATTGCCACCAGATTCTCAACCTCGTAATGCTGCGTGGCTGAGTGCATGCTGATTGGCTGCCTCATCAGGTGCGCAATCAGATCGAGCAAGCTATCAAGCGACAAGAGGAGCGCCTCTCGATGCTCATCGACGGAGGCGAGACGCCGAGCGCTGAGATGGCGACGACCATCTCGCGGGAGGATGCGCTGGTACGGAGGCCACTGATGAGCACTGATGATACCACTGATGAGCACTAATGATCCTGCTGATGAGCGCTGATGATCCCACTGATGAGCACTCTGATGAACTCTGAGGACGCCTCTTGATTGCGCCCCTCATCAGGGTGCCAAGCCGGTGCTCGACAACTCGCCTGAGCTCAAGGAGCTAGAGACACTCACCGGCCTCGACGAGGTGAAGGCCAAGGTGCGCGAGCTCATGCACCTCCAGCTTGATTGCACCCCTTGATTGCATCTGATTGCATATGATTGCATCCCTCATCAGGTGCGCGAGCTGATGCACCTCCAGCTGGGCAACTGGGAGCGCGAGGCTCGAGGCGAGAAGCCTCTCTATGTCCCTCTCCATCGGATCTTCTACGGCAAGCCCGGCACTGGCAAGACGACCGTCGCCAAGGTACGCGGAGCGCTCAACCCAGGACCCCTACCGTGCATGCAAGTGCTCACCGCGGCGCTTGGCCCTCCTTCCACAGCTCTTTGGGCGACTCCTCAAGCGTTTCGGCTTCCTCTCGAACGGCGAGGTGCGATCTCCTTGATGACCTCCCTGATGACCTCCCTGATGACCTCCCTGATGACCTCCCTGATGACCTCCCTGATGACCTCCCTGATGACCTCCCTTGATGGCTTCCCTCATCAGGTGGTCGTCAAGGGACCCTCGGACTTTTTGGGCTCTGCGGTCGGTGAGAGCGAGCGCAAGACGGTCGAGCTTCTCGAAGCTTGCCGAGGCAAGGTGCGGCTCATCGACGACTCGAACAGACCGAGCGCATGCAAATGCTCACCACGGCGCGAACAGGCCGAGCGCATGCAAATGCTCATCACGGCGCGAACAGGCCGAGCGCATGCAAATGCTCACCACGACGCCCTCTCACCACGATGCTCACCAGGTACTGCTGATCGACGAGTGCTACGGCCTCAACCCGAAGCGCTCGTCCAACTCCTTTTGCGCGAATGTCGTCGATACCATTGTGCAAAAGGTACCCTGATTGCCATCTGAGGACCATCTGATGACGAACGGATTGCCATCTGATCGCCTCTGATTGCCATCCGATGACGCCCCTCATCAGGTGCAAGGTACCCCCGGGGAGGACATCGCGATCATCATGTGCGGCTACGAGGACGACGTGAACGCGCTGCTGCGCGATGCCAACCCGGGGCTCGCGAGGCGCTTTCGGCCCGAGGACGCCTTCCTCTTCGCCGACTACACTGACCCGCAGCTCGTTCACATCCTGAGGGAGAAGGTGCGCATGCAAGTGCTCACCATGGCGCGCTCGTACACATCAAGGGCGAAGTGCTTACCACGGCGCGCCTACCCCTTCCCCACAGGTTCGTTCGGCCGGTCTCTCGATCACGCTGCCCACCGCCGAGGACGCCGTCGCCATCATCGCTCGCGAGCGCATGAAGCCCAACTTTGGCAACGCGGGCTCGGTCGACAACGCCCTCACCCGCGCCAAAGAACGGATGCAATCGCGCCTCACGAAGACCCTCGCCGCCGAGCGCGCCGCCGCGGACCTCGGCGAAGCCCCCCCTGGCGGCACGCGCGTCAACCAGTCGCTGCTGCTGCCTGAGGACTTTGACAAGAACCCGGCCGACTTTTCCAAGGTGCGCCACGTGGCGGCTCGACCGACTCGGATCGGCATGCAAGTGCTCACCGCGGCGCCTCCACCCCTTCCCCACAGGTGCGCGTGGCGCTCGACGACCTGGTCGACGTCGATTTCATCCACGAGTACTTTGATGAGCTCGAGGCGAGCCTCAGCCTTGCCAAGGAGGTACGTCCGCTTGCGTCTGCGTGCGATTGCTGCGTCTGCTTGTGTCTAATTTGCCTCTAGTGGCCTCTAATGGCTTCTATGATGGCCTCGAATGGCCTCTGATGGCCTCTGATGGCATCTGATTGCCTCCCTCATCAGGAGGAGCGCGACGCTCGCGGCATGCTCGGCCACCTCGCCTTCTGCGGCGCGCCCGGCGTGGGTAAGGCGACGCTCGCCTGCCGATTCGGGTCCATCCTCAAGAACGTGGGGCTGCTCCCGAGCGACAATGTGGTCAAGATGAGCGGGCGCACGATGCAGGATCGGTACTTGGGCGGCACGCAGGCCAAGGTGAACGAGCGTCCTCAGAGTGCTCGGCCTCTGACTGCCTCGCTGAGTGCATCTCTGAGTGCATTGCTGATGGCCTCCGAGTGCATGCTGATTGCCTCCCTCATCAGGTGACCGAGATCGTCAAGAGTGCGCTGGGGGGCGTGCTCTTCATTGACGATGCGGGCGGGATGGCGCCCGAATCGGGGGCCGGCGCCGGCGCATCGTACAACAAGGAGGTATGCGACACGCTGTCGCAGCTCGTCTTATCTGAAGAGTACCGAGGCAAGCTTGTCGTCATCGTCGCTGGCACCAAGGACGAGATCGGCAAGCCTTTTTGGCGCGAACGCGACAACCTGATTGCATGCTGAGTGCATCGCTGAGTGTGCATCGCTGAAAAAGTGCATGCCGATTGCCCCCCTCATCAGGCAAACTCTTTGGCGCGAGCGCGACGCTCGCCTCGTGCTTCTCGAAGACACTCCACTTCCCCGTGTGGTCAGCGAGCCTTGCGGCCAAGGTGACGGGCAAGCCCGAACCCGAACCTGACCCCATGCCTAACCCACGGCTGACGAACCTGACCCCATGCCTAACCCCCTCCCCATCCCCCCTCCCCCTCTCCCCCTCTCCCTCACCCAGGTGACGAGCTCGATGGTCGCCAAGGAGAAGCTCAGCCTCTCGCCCGACGCGGCGGCCGCCCTCGAGCCTTGCATGCGACAGCTAATGCGCGGCCTCGGGCCAGCTTGGGCGTGCGGCCGCACGGTCGGCACGCTCGTCGCGACCATGTACAAGAAGCGCGCGACGCGGCGCATGAAGGAGGTGAAGGCGGCGGCAGCGGCGGCGGGCGGCGGCGCCGCCGCCAAACCGACGTCCAAGCTGCTCGGCGTGTACGAGGTGGCCGATCTGTACGCCGCCGTGCGTGATCTCGCGCCCTTTGACGAAACTGCGGACGAGTGGGCGGCGGCGGAGGAGAGATCAGCTTCACAGAAGCCGACGCTGAGCCAGCGCTCGCCACCCATACGCCAGCCCGCCACCAAGGCGGAATACGACGCCGTCCTCGCACAGAGCGCCGCCTCGTCGACCACCACCTTTGTCGACTTCACAGCGACGTGGTGCGAACCGTCCCAGAGAATCGTCCCCACTTTTGAAGCCCTCGCCCTCGAGTTCCCGCACGCGTGCTTCATCAAGGTCGACGTGGACGAGAACCAGGAGACGGCGCGCGCGTGCGGCGTGCGGGCCATGCCCACCTTCCAGGCGTTCGTCAAGAAGGTCAAGGTGGACGAGCTGATAGGCGCTGATGAAGAAGGCCTGCGGGCGATGGTCAAGAAGCACGCCGGGAGCAAGGGTGTGGGCGCGGCCAGTCAGCCGCCGCCCGTCTGGCCACCGGCCGATGGTGGCGGCGGCGGCAGAGGCGGTGGCTCGCACCCACCGTCTTACGGCCGCACGACTGGCGGTAACGGCAGCAGCGGTGGGTGGTTGAACCTCGCGCCGGCCGCTGGCTCGACTGGTGGCGGCGCGATCATTGAAGAGATTGACGGACCTTCGATGATTGAAGAGATTGACGAACCTTCGACGAGCGGCAGCGGCAGCGGCGGCGGTCGCAGCGGCGGCGGTCGCAGCGGCGGCGGCGGCGACGACGGGCTGTCGTCGGGTGACTTATGCAACGAGGTCGACGAGGAGGAGCGTCCGTTGCATGAGCCGACCCCGATGGATCAGATGTACGAGAGAGCGCCCGTGGTGCGCACCACCACGAACGTCCTCACACGCACCGTGCGCGAGAAAAAGGGCGGCGGCGAGGAGGCGGGCGATGGGGACGAGGAGGCGAAGGGCGACGGCGAGGACCTGTGGGTGAGCGACGCGATGATGGGCTCAGGCTGGCATGGCGAGCTCGACGACATTGAGCAGATGATGACCGGGAAGCGCGACTGGCCGCAGGGAACGAAAGACTTCCTCAAGCAGAAGTACGGGGTCGACGACGCCGGCGTGGGCGAGATGCTCAAGAAGCAGGGCTCGAACGTGCAGCAGTTGACGAAGCTGCGCGAGGCGAAGGAGCGTGCGCGGCGTGCCAAGGAGCGTTCGGACGCAATCCCTGCGACCGAGTCGACGTCGCTCGTCAAGTACTGCACGGCTTGTGGGCGTCCCGACTGCGACTTTGCGCCCATCACCATCAAGGTACGGAACAAGGGGAAGGGCAAGAAGTGATGGCCACGCCCGCCCTGGTGACAGTGTGGGGGGCGTGTGGGGTGTGTAGGGTTTACATGGCGCGGGTGAGCAGGGTCCCTTTTTTTAGGACCCTCGATGGTGTGAACGGAACGTGTTTGGGGTGTGAAACGACCTTTTTACGTTCACGCGACGGAGGCGATCCGTCGAATGCAACAAGGGGTACTCATGCAGAACATCCTCTTGATCGTGATCCGCGGGTTGGCCTTCCGCGGTGGCGGACGAGCCTCGCAAGACCCGAGCGCGCCCCTACGAGTCAGCTCGTCGCCCGATGAGCAGATCCAGGCACTGCGGTCTCTCCAGCAAAATGTCATCGCGCCCGCACGCACCCTCGGATGGCGAGTTGGCCTCGCCATCGACGTGGTGATGCCCTCTCACCTGCACAGCGCTTGGCAGCGAGCGAAGAGCGCAAGCGGGCTCCGCGCTGCAATTATTGAGGAGCGCATCAGGGAGACGTATCGCCATCGTACTCAGACTGAGACCCTGGTAGCCACCCTCGTTTGGGCGAATCAGACTGGGCCGGCGGAGTGGAGATCGCGCTCCGCGTTGTTCATCACTCGCGCGGACCTTGTGTTTCGTAAGCCGCTGCCGCTTCCACCGCCGCCCGACGAGGACGGCAAGCTCATGCTGCCGTTCCGCTCGGTCCACCGAAAGACGAACACGACGCGCTGCACGCACATGTGGTCTGATCTGATCATCTATGTGCCGAGGCGGCTCGAAATCGACTTCGTGGACATCGTCCGAAATATTGCGAGCCGGCAAGGCGAGAACATGCACACGATCGTTGCCGACATCAAGGGCGGCGCCCCCGCGTCCACCTTACGTCAGTGGCTGGACCTTCACCCCGGCATGAAGCCTCCTAATTTGGCAACGATGCCGCTGCGCTCGACAGCTCGGCCATCCGCGTACCGGTATGGCATACCGTTGGCCGAGGTGCGCGCCTTCGCACCGGAGGCGAATGCAGGCCCGGACTCCGCGTTTGCCTACAACCCTGTCTATTACATCATCGGGCGAAACCAGTCAACAAAGGTCGTGCCGCCCGCGGATTGCTCGGCGAAGGCCAATGCGGCGGCGGCGGCGGCGGCGGCGGCGGCGGCGGCGGCGGCGGCGGCGGCGGCGAGGCCGCCGAAGGGAGCGAACGCAAGGTCACCCGCAGCACGGGCGACAGACTTTGCGGCAGCGAGCCTTGCCAAGAAGGTGAAGGTGATGGCGAAGGTGGAGGCGGCTAGGGATGCGTCTACGAGTGGAGCCGCGTTTGGTGGAGCCGCGATCAGTGAGAAGGAGGCGAGGGCGATCAGTGAGAAGGAGGCGAGGGCGAGGGCGAAGGCGCTGTCGAGGGCGCCCCCGACGAGCAGTGGCAGCGCGGGGATGCATGCAGCGATGCATGCAGCGATACATGCCGCGCCACCGACGAGCACGAGCAGTGGCAAGTCAGACGCAGGGATCTGGAGTCGGATGCTTCCACAGTTCATGGCACAAGCAACAACGGCGGCGGGGGCAGCGGGTTCGGCGGAGGCGAGGGAGGAGGCGAGGGTGGAGGCGAGGGTGGGGGCGAATGCGGAGGCAAAGTTGGAGGCGAAGGCAAAATCGATGGACCCGGCCATTGCAGCGGCGATCCGTGCCAAGGAGGCAAGGGCGAAGGCAAAGCTCCTCAAAGGTGCTTCTAGGGCATCCCCCCCCTCGATAGGGTATCCTAGGGTATCCCCCCCTCGAGGCTGGGCTTGAGGGCGGAGATGTGAGGGCTCTAGGCGGCCCCATGGAGAGTGTGGAATGGAGTGGCTTTTGTGAATGGAAATAGAGTGAATGGAAAAAGAGAAAATTAATTGCAATTTTTCGTGATCGTTACGGTCGTTGGGACTTGGGTCGTACGGTAACAGTTAGAAACACGAAGCTGTGTCGTGTGTCCATACATACACACGGCGCGACAACCGGTGCAACGGCACTGTTACTGCCCTCTCAGAATGCACACACCTTACTTGACCCCATACGAGACACGTAGCATGCGCGAGCTCGAAAAGGACTTTGTTTGTGCATCTAAAAAAAATAAGTTTGTGATTCGCGAGATCCCTTTTCCGAAGTTTCGAAGCGCTGCAGGGCCGTGCTGGGCCTGCAGTCAGTGCTGGGCCTGCAGTGCAGGCCGTGGAACCTCGCGGAGACGATGCTCGGGCTGGAGGCGCTGGATTCGCCAAAGACTCCGCGCCTCGGCGCACAGTTGCGGCTGCGACGATCCTCGGGCTCGGCCTCTGACGACTCTTTCACGAGCAGCTCACCGTCGCCCGCCAGAGACGTTGAGCAGCTCGGGTCGCCGTCGCACGCCGCAGCGCCGGCCGCATCCTCTCGGCCGCTGCACCGGCAGCCGAGCTTGGATCTCGACCAGTATGCCGCCGTGCTGTCGCGAGCCGCGCTCTCACGACAGTCGACGACGGGCAACCTTGAGATCGAGCAGCTCACATCCTTGGGCGACGACGAGGGCGCAGCAGCGGGCCAGCAGCAGGAAGGGCGCGGCAGCTTAGACGGCATCGTCCAATTTAGTGCCGAGCCAGAGGGGCCACCGAGTCCCATCCTCGCGACGCCGACGCTGCTCTCACGGCAGCAGGCGGCCGATTCGTCAAATTCGTCAACGGGCCTCGTCCAGACGAGCTGTGGCACATCGGCGGAGACGCCAGAACATGAGGATGCGCTGGCGGCCGCAGCTCCCGCACCTGCCGCAGCGCGAGCGTTCTTTAATAGCCCGAATGTGGGACGGCGGCCAGGGAGTTTGTCACCAGCCGCCGCCACCGCCGCCACAGCCCAGGCCACGTCAACGGCCACGTCAACGCCCACGTCATCGGCCACGTCAGCGGCCACGTCATCGGCGGCGGCGGCGAGGGACGAGGCGGCGGCGTTGGCCGAGGAGCTCGCGGCGCTGGAGGAGGAGGAGAAGACGTTTGAGGCCTGGGTGCAGGCGGAGGAGGCTGCGATTGCGGCGGAGGAGGCGAGGCTGGCTGCCATTGAAGCCGAAGAGGCACGTGCCATGGCCGAGGCCGCCGCGGCCGCCGCGGCCGCCGCGTACTCCGCCGCGACGAAGAAATCGGGCGCGCTCTTCATGGACCAGAAGCCGGGCTGCCAACGGAGGGACTCTTGCCAAATTAGGGACTCGCCGGGCTGCTCGTCTTGGTGCTCACCCATCGCGGTACCGGCCTCCGTGATGACCTCCGTGATGGCCTCCGTGATGGCCTCCGTGATGGCCTCCTCTGAGTGGCTCTGAGTCGCTCTGAGTCGATCTGAGTCGATCTGAATCGATCTGAGGACCTCTTGATTGCCTCCCTCATCAGGTGCCCGCTTCCGTGATGGTGCCCACCTCTCCGACCACCACCGCCTCGCCCTCAACCACCGCGTACGGCGGCGTCGCCGGCTTCGCGGGCTCCACTGCACATCCGTCCCCATTACAACCGTCGTTCGGCGCGCCGCCCAAGTGCTCGCCTTTGAACCCGTCGCCCTCCTCGTACGCCGCCTCGCCGTGCGGCGCCCAGTACGGCGCGTCGTCGTACGCGTCGCCCTCATGCTCCTCGTGCTCGCTACGGCGCGGCGCCTCGAGCGAACGCCTCTCCGCCACCGCGGCGCGCCGCTCCTTCCAGGCGCTCGGCGCCCACTACGACGCGCCTTGCACGTGCTCATGCGATGGCGGGAGCCCTTGCGTCAACGGGCGCGCCGGCGGCGGGTCGTACTCCCATCTGCAGCACGTTTCGGGCTACGGCGACTTGGCGCTGCATGGGCGCAGCCCCTTGTCGTGTGGTGCACGAGAGAGCCCCCCCCCGACCCCCAACCCGATGAATAAACGACCGGAACCGAAGCGCCGTGGTGAGCCGAAGCGCCGGAGATCGGGCGAGATTCCGGAGGTCGCGCCAGCCGACGTGCTGCATCGAGCGTCTTCTATGATCGCGGGCAAGCTCGTGGCCGATGCAGCCAAGGCGGCCGTGGCGCAGGCGGTCGGCCATTCCATCGGAGGCGGTGGGCTGTGCTCCCCGAGCGCCTCCAGATCGCGATCTCGCATCGCCGCAACGGCCAAGCTCTGTGCCTTGGGCGCGCTCCTTCTCTCCTTGGGCCATCTAGGCAATGCGAGCGGCATGGTGCCGCACGAATGGCAGCAGAGGTGGCAGCAGCTGCTGCCGCCGCGCACGGGCGTCGTGGCGGGCGTCGACGGCGGCGCGCGCCCCTTCCGGAGCGTGGTCGAGCGGCTCCCTAATTTGGAAGCGGATCCTACTATGGAAGCTGATCGAGCGCAGGATGTAGGCCCCCTCACCGCCGCGCAGGGCGTACCCCAGGAGCAAGTGGCGGCCCTCGAGGCAGAGTACGAAAGGTACAAGCTCACCAAGGCCGCGGAGAGGGCGGCAGAGGTCGAGCAGCAGCAGCAGCAGCAGCAGCAACAGCAGCAGCAGCCCCCGATGGCCGTTATAAGCTGACCGAGGGCCGTTACAAGCTGACCGGTGGCCGTTATAAGCTGACCGAGGGCCGTTATAAGCTGACCGGTGGCCGTTACAAGCTGACCGGTGGCCGTTATAAGCTGACCGGTGGCCGTTACAAGCTGACCGAGGGCCGTGCGGCGGGGCGTAGAGCTCCGCCCCGGCCCGCCAGTAAGGGGGTAGGTCAGACCTACCCGCAGCCCACCAGTTGAAGGGACTCCTCCTCATAATGCCACCCCCCCCCCAGGTTCAGCCCCCGCCCCCGTGGCGTGTGAAGTTGAATGCAACCAAGTTTAGTAGGTGGGATTCTATTTGGCCGCCAGCGGCCAGGAACGCGCTAGCCGGTTTGAAGCCGCTAGCCGCAAGCCGGCCGAAGGGGGAAGGGGGTAGCCCCTTACCACGTCGCGTATCACCACGCGCTCAGAAGATCGCTGAACCGAGAAGAACGGAGCGTACCCGTACGTACGCAATATTATGATCATGATTATGATCCGCCGGATCGCCGCAATCACATTCATCCGACGATGTTTCGTATCTTCGAGAACTTTTTTCGTATGCGCGGCCGGCGCGGCCCGCACACGAATTCTATGTTCTAAATGTGTTCCACTCAAGCGTCCACTCAAGTTCGGTGAATCTGGCTATCAGAATCTACCACGCACGCGACGCGAGATGTGCTTTTCGTCGTCAAGCTCAGCCGTTCCCCTGTATGCGCCCGCGTGCCATAGCTCAAGCATGCAAGCGCTGCTCACACGTGGTGCCGAACGACGACCGGCACAAGCCTCGAAGCTTGACGGTCGATCCACCGCCTCAGCGCGTGCGGCCGCTGCTCGATCCATCTCGTCGTCGACTTGAACCGTTGACGGCTCCACGTGGCGACGACGTTGGCGATGAAGAGCTGTGGCGTGAGGAGTGGCGTGGAGGCGAGGGTGTGCCAGACGGTGCCGAGCTTTCCGTGAGTGATCACGCGCACGCCCAGACCGACCGTCGCCGCCCGCGTGAGCGCCGCTGCCACGAGCGGTACGAGTACGGACTGCGAAGAAGGCACCAGGATGAGGGTGGGGAGGAGCGCTTGGCAAAGGACTGTCACTGACGCCATGAGCGGAACGGCCACGCGCGTAGCCTTTGCCACCGCCGCCATGGGCTTCGAGCGCCGCGTGATGGATCCAGACGGCAGCTGAGGTTGGGCCTCTTCCGCTGGCTCGCTCTCCGCCTTCAACCTCGCCTTCTCCTCGCGAATCTTCTGATCCATCCTGGCCATCTTGCGCCGCAGCTGCATTGTAGCGTCGCTGGCCTCGTCGCGCTTCTTGTTGGAATCAATCCGCGCAGCCGACGTTTGGTGTGCCACTGGAGACGAATCGATGGGCAAGAGTGAATCGCGAGGTCTGCCGACAAGCGCCACGATCGTGATGCAGGCAAGGAGCGCGAGCACGCCCGCGAATCTTCGCCTGGTCACCCGCTTGCCGTCTACAGCATCTTCACTCTGCTTCTGCAGGGCTTCAGCGTGAACCCACATCGCCTCGGTTTGAGAGGGGGTCAAGTCCCACGAGCTGTTCAGCGCGGCAGTGAGAAGGAAGAGCTGTCGCTTCACTGGCGGACTCTCCCGCGTGCTTTCGGGGGTCATGATCACGCTGCGGGGCGACTGCATCCACCCGGGCGATGAATGATGAAGCCGACACTGTTTTCCGAAGCACAAAGAAGGATTCTTCATCAACGACACCTTTAATTTCGTTTCGTTTTTGACGAAATTGCCTGAATCGGAACGTCTGAAACAGTCGAAAAGTCTCTGTACAAGTGCGGGCACAAGGCAGACGACAAGGGGGGCGCAGCTTCTGAGCAATAACCCACAACAGAACCTTACTCCAAAAAAGGCAATCTATTGACATGTTTCTAGGCACCTAAATAGGCTCCATGAGAGGCCAAACCCCTGCCCATGCGCTGCGCATAGGCGCGCCATGAAGGAGAATACACCACTCATTCCAGTGGCCGCGACACCGGCTGCACCGGGCTCGCCCGCCTACTATGCCGTCGATGGCGTGCCTCACAAGAGATGGCGAGCAGGCCTGTGCGATTGCTGCCGGTCGTGCTGCACTTGCGTCGCGGGCTGGTGCTGCTATTGCATCTTCATCCCGCAGATGTGGCAACGCGTCTTTGGCGAGGCAGGCTCTTGCCTGAAATGGTCCATCATCTTGTGGAGCTTGTGGTCTGCTCATGTCGTATTCAACATCCTCGGACCGATCTGCGATATCTTTCACATTTCGATCTTCAACTTGGAGATCTTCGAGGTAGGGATCATCCACCTGACGCTCGTGGAACTTGTCGGGATTGCCAACCTGAGCCTCATCACGTACCTCGTGTGCACCACGCGATCCAAGGTGCGCGAAGTTGACGGAATCCCCGCCGAATGTTGCGTCACCGACCCGATGGGGTGCTGCACCAACGCCCGGGGCGTTGACGGGCATCCACTCCCGGGCACCAACGCATGCGAAGACTGCTGCTGCGGCTTCTGGTGCAGCTGCTGCACGAGCATACAGATCGCGAACCACACGCACGCGGGCACCGCGTACAGCTTCACGTCCCCCACCGGATGGGACACGTCATCAGCTCCGGGGCCGCCCGCGCTCACAGTGAGGACGGGACGCACGCTGCTCGACAAGGTGCCTTTGATGACTACTGATTGCCTTTGATGACCTCTGATTGTGATCGATGGTTCGATTCCGATGGAGTGCGGTCGATTGCGATGGAGCGCCATTGAGTGCATCTGATTGCTATGGAGCGCCATTGAGTGCATCTGATTGCTATGGAGCGCCATTGAGTGCATCTGATTGCGATGGAGCGCCATTGAGTGCATCTGATTGCTATGGAGCGCCATTGAGTGCATCTGATTGCTATGGAGCGCCATTGAGTGCATCTGATTGCTATGGAGCGCCATTGAGTGCATCTGATTGCTATGGAGCGCCATTGAGTGCATCTGATGCATCGGTGTCACGCGCGCTGCCGGTTGAAGTGGGGGCTGTGAGGCTCTTAATGACATCTGATTGCCTTTGATGACATCTCATTGCCATGGTGCACGCTGCCCGGGTAGGTGCTCGCGACCTGCACGCAGCCCGACAACAAGGCGAAGCTCACGGCGCTGGTCGCCGAGTGCGAGTCCGCGCCGCCCGAGTCGAGGATGATGATGCGCATGTTCAAGATCTATCCGGCGGTGCAGGAGATGATGGCAGTGCCGCTCAGAGAGTATGGCTTCAAGCCGGAAGGCCTGATGGAGGCCATGTACCAGATCAAGGCCTTTGAGCTCGAGGACCCGTCGATTGCTGCGGACACTGCCAAGCTCGTGAGGGCGATCACGGGCGACATGTCAGACTTCGCGTGACGAGCCCCCCCAGTCAGCAAGGGGATGAGAGACGCCGTGGTCGCGCTTCTCATGTGTCTGTGAGTTTTTCCGTTGTCCGTTGTCGGCGCCCCGGCCCCCGCTTGCTGGCCTATTGCCAGTAGTCATGTAAGCGCGCCCCCGGGGACGCGCCTGCATGAGCGCCGCTGTACTGTGGGTCCTGTTTTATTTCACACAGACACACATTCACATTCACGCACACACATTCACACCATGGCCGTGAGTTACGACCTAGGGATTCGCGTCTTTTTTACGACGGCGATGCTGCCCTTCGTTGCCCTATTGACACGCGTCTCTGTCGCCACGGGCGCCATCCCGGATAATTGCTATAACATCACTCCCTGCTCGTGCACTCCCTACATCTTGAAAGGCATGATCACCTGCTCTTCGGTTACCTGCGGCCTTACCGTCGCTAAGGGAGGTTCATCGTGGACGTCCAATTTGCACTTAACCTTTGACGGCTCGCGCAAATACTGTGACGCCTGCGGCAGCGGTCGTTACTCCTACTCGGGGAGCCAAGTGACACAGATCCCCATCGGAACGCCCACGGTCTCGGGGGACAGCTCCTGCTATGCTATTCCTGCATCGGAAGTTACATTCGACTACACCGTCGAGAAGAATGGAGTGGTGTCCATGAAGTCGAGAACAACGCAAGCTACAAACCGCCTCTTTCCTGATGCATGCATGCCACCGCCACCGCCGCCGCGACCGCCGCCGCGACCGCCGCCGCGACCGCCGCCGCGACCGCCGCCGCCTCTCTCCGTCGGCGCCGGCATTACCATCGACGTCAGCGTCCTCGTCAGCGTCCTCGGCGTCCTCGGCGTCGCCATCCTTGGATTTGTGTGCTGGCGCCGCAAGCGCACCCGGATGACCGAGCGTGGGGGCCAACTGATTTCTGCGCCGACTTACGACTTGGGGATGAACGAAGCCTTCATTTCCGCGGCGCAGCCATCATCACAGTCCCCCGTCGTCGCAGTCAATATGCCCGCGACGACTCCCGCAGCTCCATCACAGGCCCCCATCATCAACACAATCCCCACGACGAGTCCCGTGTTCGGGGTCGATGGCAAACCCATCATCATCAACACAATCCCCACGACGACTCCCGTGTTCGGGGCCGATGGCAAACCCGTGTTTCACAATCATGTCGTCCTCGACCTCGACTGATACCATGAACACATCCCGAAGAAGTATGAAGTACGAGGCCAGGGTGCATGAAGACCTGATGAAGAGCCCCCAGCAGCTGGGAGAATGACGGCCCATGCGAAGCCGAAGGGATGGGGGGACATGCTGGGGGCCCGGGGGATGTGGATTCTGGATAGCATGCGGATCGCTCAGCAGAATGAAGGGCGCCTCCCCATACCATTACCCCAAAGCCGAGTGCCACGCCTAAGCGGGCTGTTTATGTTTTTCGATTTGGGGGCACGCCCCCGGGATCCAGGAGTTGCACCGGGGCGTCTGCATTGGACCCGGCACTGGTGTGCGGCATGACAGTGCTCACACGCGGTGTTGACGTGCGCGTGTGGCCCCGCCCCGCGCCGGGCCCCGGCGAGAGGCGCAGGCGGGCGAGATCGAGAGGCACAACCGGAATCAGAATGACTCGCAGGGCGCCGCAAAAACTCTAAAAAACTCCGTCACCCACCGCGCGCTCTTCCTCAGAACTTGCGCCAGGCATATCTCGCCACAGCCCACACCGCGACGAGAGGACGACCACACGACCTCCATGCTCCAAGACAACGACTGACCTGAATTATCATACAACATAAGCTGGCACGAAAGCCCGCGAGGACGCGCCTGCTGCGCTGAGTGGGAGCCGTGCCTCGGCCCATCGAAAGTGTCTGGCTCCCCCCGGGATACCCGATCCTGGTACTGTAATTCGTCGAAACAAACACAAGCGCAACCGAGTACCCCGGTAGCCTGCAGGGTAGGATAGAGTGGCCGGAGAGCTGCTGCTTGCATGCTTTCTAGGTAGTTTTTTAACCGTTATTTCTTCACTGCGGCTGTGCACCCAGGCGGCCGAGAAGATGGCATCCACGATTGCGATCGTCATGATGGACACTCGCCCGGCTACCACAGCATGGCCATCGTACGCGCAATTTGCCTTCGAGATCAATCGACGGTACGCGTGCAGGCATGGACTGGACTTGCTGTACTTGCGCATGCGCGGTACTGTGTGCCATCATCTGCTGCTCGGCGAGCGACATCCAAGCTATTGCAAGTTGATTGCGGTTGCAGAGGCGCTGGCGCGCGGCTATGAGCTCGTTGCATTCTTTGACAGTGATGCTTTCTTTCAAAACGCATCAGTGTCTCTGCCACGCGTCCTCAGAGCATTTGCAGGCAACGCGAGTGCGACGTGGGATGCTGCCTTTGCATCCGACCGTCCCAATAGCTTTGGACCCAATGGCGGCGTGCACTTTTGGCGCAACACGCCGGCGACCCAGCGTCTGTTGCGCCTGTGGTGGCACTTACCCGGCGGCCGCTTCCATACGGAGCACGACTACGAGCAGCACGTGCTGCAGTGGCTGCTCGTCCACAGCCACGCGTGGGGTCCGCGCATTGCCACGCTCGGGCTGCAGGTCAGGAGCTTGCGACTCGACGTGCGCGGCTGGCCGCTCTACGAGCACCCGATCGTGCACATCGAGCACGAGCGCAACTTTTTCCGACCGCTGCTTACGTCGATTGCGCTGCTGGGCGCCCTAGGCCAGCCGCCCAAGGTTCCCGATGTGGGCCTCAGCCGACCGCGCAAGCCGACGAGCAGCTCGCGCGACGTCTTTGGGGCAGGTGAATCAAGTGGTGGCTCGCGCGTCGTCGATCGCTATCAGACCGCAAAGCTGCGCCAGTGGTTGATCCGCAAGGCAGCCTACGCGATGCAGCATGCGGCCCTTGGCGCCTCCACCGAGTGCTCGCGCTCGCGCATCGTCGTCGAAGACTTCCATCCTACGCGTCGGGCCGCAGAGCTCATGCACCAGGACGCGGCTAAGTGGGCACGCATCGTCAGCACGGCAATCCCATCGGCCGCCGCCGGCTCCGTCAGTTCCGTCAGCACCGTCAGCACCGTCAGCACGGCAATCCCATCTGCCGCCGCCGGTTCCGTCAGTTCCGTCAGTCCCGTCAGTTCCGTCAGCGCGGCAATCCCATCGGCCGCCGCCGCAACAACAGCTGTGTCGCGTGCTGCGCGGGCGCAGGCGCTGCGGGAGGCTCTGTGGGGCATGCCGGTGCAGCTAGTCAAGTGCTCCGTGACGCATCGACCGGCGGAGGGCGCCCATTGGTGGATGGTATGGCGGAATGAAAGCTTCCCGAGCGGCCTGGGTGGGCAGTTGAGGATCACAGTGCCAAAAGTTGTGGGCGCGAGCGTGGCGACAGAGGCTAGCGCGCACTACTGCCTACGCGTCGGCCCCTCGCGTGCGCCGCGGCTGCCCGATCAGGCGCTCGCGCAGCTCTGGCCATGCCCCACTTCAGACGCCGCAGCCCTCGGCGACCCCCACGCACGGCCTGGGTTGTTGGACGAGTCACTGATTACCTTCCAACATCACGAGGACGGTCCTTCGGGCAGCATCCCCGCGAGCGCCATCGCGAGCACCGGCCATGGATTCCCTACCGGCCATGGATTCCCTACTGGCCGATTGAGCGCCATCGCGAGCGCCGGCCGTGGATTCCCTACTGGCCGATTGAGCGCCATCGCGAGCGCCGGCCATGGATTCCCTACCGGCCATGGATTCCCTACTGGCCGATTGAGCGCCATCGCGAGCGCCGGCCGTGGATTCCCTACTGGCCGATTGGCCCAGACCCACATTGTCAGCACGGGAGAGAGCAGCTCCGTCAGTTCCGTCAGCTCCGTCAGCTCCGTCAGTTCCGTCATAGTCAGCACGGGAGAGAGCCCGGCCAAAAGTGCCTCATGGCTAGCAGAGGCGGCGGTCAGGAGACGCTTGAACGCCACCGGCCACAATCACAGTGAACAGGCCGGTCATGGCAAGGGCCAAGGCAAGAGCAAGGGCGGCGGCGGCAAGGGCGGCGGCGGCAAGGGTGGTGGCATGGGCCGTCAGTTGCCTAATATGGGCATGGGCCGTGGCAAGTTCAGTGGAGAGCATACACGAGGGAAGGGTAAGGGCCGCCATCGGGCGCCACTCTCAGAGGCGGCGAGAGAGCTGAGGAGGAATCGAGTGCTGCATAGGCAGGAGCGGCGCTCGAGCTTCATTGGGCAAGCATGCAGCTCCATCTACCAGAACCGAGGCGACAAGGCGACCGAGGACTGCGAGGACTGGTGTGATGAGAGCAAACTCGGCCAGTGCCGCTACTGCAAGTGCCGCGGCTGCAAGCACTGCCATCTTTCTGCGGACGACTGGGCCTTGGAAACGGATGAGACGGCGCAGTGCACTCCCTTTGGGTTGTGCACGAATGGCTCGCTGACCTACCGCTACCCGCTTTGCCTCTCGGTGTGGAAGGGCGAGATCCACGAGGGTGCGCCGCTGGTGTGGTCGCGCTGTCGCTCCGACCAGTACGAGAACCAGCAGTTCCGGCGCGTGCATCCGGTCTCGCTCGACCCTCTCGCTGGTGCCTCGCCGGCGCATGCATCCGGTCTCGCTGGTGCCTCGCCGGCGTCACGCCCGTCGGAGGACTTTGTGCTACAACTCGGATCGTCCCGATCGTCTTCGTCAACGTCGCCGGTCGAGCCCCTGTGCTTGGCCGTGCCCATGCCCATCTCCTTGTTGACCAGGGACCTTAGCAGTCTCCGTCCACGAGGTGCCATGCGGCGATCACAGCATGATGCGAGCACAGGTACGCCTGACTGCGAGCCCTGCTTTCAATTTCGCTCGAAAGGCATGCTCGTGCGAGCATTCGAGTGTGAAGGCAACTGGTCCTCGCTTCCGAACGCGAGCACCGTACTGGAGGATGACACGACACTGCATCTCCCCATCGAGCGCTACGGACCCGGTCACGCGAGCTCCTTCTACCCGCCGGCATATGGTGCACCGCTGCTCGCGATGGCTTCGGCCAACGCGAGCGACTCGCGGGTCCAACAATTCAGAAACTGCGCACGGGCTGAGACTTCACCGGCCCTCCTGCGGGATGGACCTTGGGTCGGCTCTGCAGGGCCGCGGCCCACCTCGGTGCTACGCGCGGGCTCGATCAACGTGGAGTACGCCACGTACGCCAACAGCTTCGGGTTTGTCCTGCGCGGATCGACGCACGTGATCGGAGCTCATGCGTTTGATGCGTGGACGACGTCGACCCGGCCTAAGTGCAAAGACGAAAGTCAGCAGGCGGCGCTGCGTTTCCAAGCTGTCCAGCAGTTCTGCAACAATGCCTCGTTCGAAGTGCCCTCGGCCACAAGATGGCCTGGAGGCGACTCAAAGGCCGAGAAATGGCCTCCACACATAGCGCTCCACCTCGTGCTCTCGAAATCCGCCGCCAACTGCCGCTTCAAGACGGTGCCATCGATGCTCCGCCAGCAAGAGCGCTTTCGTGCTCTACTTCACGAGGACGCTGGCTTGCTCGAGCGCTGCCCGTTTGCGAGGTACGCCGGGGCCATCAGCCAAGTTGCCTCCGTGTATGACGTGAGCGACGTGAGCGGAATCTTCGTTTTCGACTGGATCCCGTCACACCTGCCGCTCGCCAAGCTTGCCTTCGAGCGGCTCCCGCAGCAGCTCGATCACCAGCTTCAGCTCGTGCGCTTCTCGCGGCAGCGCGGCGGCAGCGACGACGGCACCGGCAATACCCAGGGGACAATACCTAGGGAACAATACCCAGGGGACAATACCCAGGGCACCGCCAATACCCAGGCGCCCAACCGCGGGGACAAGATCACTTGCTCGTGCCATCGGCTGCCCTGGCCCGAAAGAAGTCGTCGCATGCCGGCAGCCAAAAGCTAAAATCCTAATATGCGCACGAAGATTGTGGATACGGCACGCAAAGTGTTAGCAGGCACCCCCACTAGGCGAGGAACTCTGTAACGACACCCCCACACTAGGCAGGAACGCCCGCCACGGTTATGACACGGTTTCGCATGGCCATGGGCAACCATTAGGCATGCCATTAGGTGAGTTTCAAGGAAGTCGGACACGTGTAGTTGCAGGATACTGGATCGGATGAGAGCTTGACTTTTAGAGCATAAAGGGACGGGAATGGACCCTTGCTATCCCTAGTAACGCTAAAACACTCAACTACACCCTTACTACACCGTGGCCGGGAGGCGCTCGACGATCGACGTAGCTCTCACTGGTGCGGCTCCCCGCCGTTGTAGCTCGGGTCGAGTCCGGGGGGACGCTCCGGCCCACCCCCGTAGGAGAGATAGCTGTACGGTGGATTCAAGCTGGGGTCGATCTCGTGAGAGGGCTTGAGCGTGTACAAGTACGAGTCGGAAGAGTCCAGGCCCTCCCCCGCCTCCTCCTCGTCCTCCTCCTCCTCCTCCTCCTCCTCCTCCTCATCGAGATCCACGTGAAGCGCCTCTAGGCTCGCGAGGTTCTCGCCGCCCCATAGCTGCACCAAGCGCCTTGCGCGCGCGTACACGCTTGTGTCGTCCTCTGCGAGGCTGGTGCTCGCTTTGTGTACCGGTACCGGTGCACGCACGGCTGCGCCGAGCGACCGGGCGATGGCTATGTCGGGTACCGGTACCAGTGCATGCACGGCTGCGCCGAGCGACCGGGCGATGGCTATGTCGGGTACCGGTACCGGTGCATGCACGGCTGCGCCGAGCGACCGGGCGATGGCTATGTCGGACTGGCGCGTGTGGAAGCGGCGGTCGGCGGCGGCAGCGCTCACGGCAGCGCTCAAGACCGCGATCGTGCCATCGACGCGCGCGGCGAGGATATCCTTTGCGAATTGATGGAGACGAGTCGAGCATGCATTCAGAGCGGCCATCACCTGCCGCTCTGCATCGCTGACCTTCGGCGGTAGGGGCCGCGAGCGGTCGCGCACCTGTAGGGAGTGCGGGCGCGCCGTGGTGAGCACTTGCATGCAGACCCCCAACGGCTGAGTCGTCATACAAGGGAGGGCCGCGGGCGGTCGCGCACCGAGACTTGCATGCGCGTGTTCTGCCTCGCGCTCGTCGCTACTGCCGCATCGAAGCCCGCATCGTCTGCGAGCAGAAGCCACCACTGTGCAAACTGCTCGGCGGTGTCGATCACGCCCACGTGGTCGATCTGGGCGATCTGGGCTTCGAAGAATGCGAGCGCCTCGGCGCATGACTTGCGGAGCTGTGGCACCGGGTACGTGTCGGTGGTGCCGTTGACGTGGAACTTGATGGGATTCCATCTCGCCTCGTGCCACGGGGCCGTGGGCGAGCGATCCGACTCGGTCCAAAAGTCGCGCTGCGACTCGGCCATCCATCGCAGCAGGTTCTCGGGCTTCCTCGGCGCCCACTCGGACGGCCTGCTCGTGCGTACCTTGTCCGGGTCTTGGCGGAAGTAGGTCCAGTCACTCACCAGTTGGTCGACCGGCTCGCGCAGCAGCAGCGTCGTGATCACGCGGCACCCTTTGGGTGCAAGCATGGCGCGCATCTGCCGCACGCCCGCGTTGAAGTTGCTCACGTCCTCGTCGCAGTGCACCTCGCTCCAGAACTTGCCCGTGTTGTTGTGGGACGTGACGTAGTGTTGATACATCCAGCTATTCACGTCGCGTTCGGAGCTATTCACGAATTGGCTCCAGCTCTTGCTGCTGTCGCCAAACTTGGACGCGGAGCAATAGCCCCCAAGCTGCGTCCAGTTGGACATGTTGGAGAAGACGGACCGCACGGTCGTGCCACCGCACTTGCGGATGTGCAGATTCGCGACCCAGACGCATGAGCTCCCCGATGGCCGGGTGGAGGGCGGCTCGGAGACTGCCAAGGCAGCGGCGGGCGCAGGAGCGGGCGCCATAAAGCACCTTAGCCCTGGGAAGGGCACCTTTGGCGGAGGCAAGGTTGGATCAGCTCGAGCATTCCAAAACCAAATATGGAAGCGCCCAATCCAAAAAAGACCAATGAATCTGGAAACTCATGCAACATGTTACAGCTCACCGTTGGGTAGTTCCAGACCGACCTCAACGGAAAGGTCTAGTCAAGGCCTAAGCCGCATTCGCGTGTGAGGCGAAACTTACCCCGATGAAACGACAAAAGTTGGTGTGGTTTGGACCTTTCCCGAGCCAGCAGTCCTCCGCACTCGTCCTCGAGTTCACGGGCAAGACACGAAGAGAGCTCATGGACCGAAGAGAGCCTACGGTCTCTGCTGATGCGGCTTCGTCGGACGGCTTCGTCGGCATCGACGCTGTGTGGAAGCGGCGGCTCACATGCGCCATTTCCGAAACACCACTCGAACAATCGCTGCTCGACGCTCTGAGGCCCCTCGTCGGCCTGCTCGAGGGGATCGACATGGCCGACCTCGAGGCAGTGATTGAGGACAAGCGGGCCGAATGGCGCAACGAACTCTACAGCGACGGTGGCTCCTATCAGCTTCCACGCACCTATCTGCTTGACTTTGCGATCGCCATCCACCTTTACACGCTCTCCGACCCCGCAGTGCACAAGGTGATCAACAGGGCGATGTTCAACCCGCAGCGGCGAGGAGCCGCGGCGGCGGCGGCAGCGGCAGCGGCTGTGGGTGGTGCTGGGCGCGTCTCGGCCGAGCTCACCGCGTGCCTCCCGTTCATCAAGTTCCTCGACGCGGCGCTTGAGGCGCTTCCGGCTGCCTACGTCTTCAAAGGTCGGGTATGCCGCGGTGTCCAGTGGTGCTACCCATCACCTGCGCGGCATGACCCTGAGGGATATTTTGCCACGGGCAAGATGGTCATGTGGTACGAGTTCAAGTCGACGAGCACCTCGATGGAGGTGATGACGCGCGACCACTTTTGCGGCATGCGTCCGGGCCCGCGCACGATCTTCACGATCGATGCGTGCCGTGCCTACTCCATTGAAAAGTTTAGCATCTTCCAGGGCATGGAAAAGGAGTACGAGGTGCTCTTCCGCCCGTTGAGCCAGTTCAGAGTGGTGCACGCGACCAAGATGATCATCGACGCCGCCGAGAGGAGCTCCCTCGAGCGAAGTGGCTTCCCGGACAACGTCAGTCTGGTGCAGATTGACGAAGCGCCCACGCCACCCCTGCTGCCTGCCGTCTCGGCAATGGCACCGCCGCCCGTCCCTGCGCAGCCCCCGCCGCGGATGCCGTCAAATCAGGAGCAGACGGCGTCGCCGCCGCCGCCATCGAAGCTCGAGAACTACACCCGTAAGGTGAGCAAGGTGCAGTTTCAATTTGAACCCTCCCTCATCGAGACGCTCGTGGCGCGGGCGCGGGGTGGGGCGGACTTTCAAAAGGAGCAAGCGGCGCGTGAGCTGGCGAGCCTTGCGCTCGACGCCGGGAACCAGGTCGCGATCGCACAGGCCGGCGGCATCGCGCCGCTTGTGACGCTGGCGAGGAGCGGGACGGACGGCCAAAAGGTCCAGGCGGCGCTTGCGCTGGCGTTCCTTGCGAACAATGTCGAGAACCAGGTCGCGATCGCACAGGCCGGCGGTATCGCGCCCCTTGTCGAGCTGGCGCAGCGCGGGACGGACGGCCAAAAGGTGCAAGCGGCGCGTGCGCTGCGGAATCTTTCGTTTAACGATGGTAACGCGACCTTGATCGCAAGGGTCCGCAGCGACCTTGAGGTCGCGATTGCTCAGGAGGGTGGCATCACGTTGCTCGTTTCGCTGGCGCAGCGCGGCACGGACGGCCAAAAGGAGCAAGCGGCGCGTGCGCTGGGGAACCTTGCCGTCCAAAACGCCGAGAACAAGGTCGCGATCGCACAGGCTGGTGGCATCGAGCTACTCGTGACGCTGGTGGAGCGTGGCACAGATGGCCAAAAAGAGCAAGCGGCGGGTGCGCTGAAGAACCTCGCGACCGACGCCGGGAGCCATGTCGCGATCGCACAGGCCGGTGGCATCGTGCCGCTTGTGACGCTGGTGCAGAGCGGAACGGACGGACAAAAGGAGCAAGGGGCGGGTGCGCTTTGGAACCTTTCGTTCAACGCCGAGAACCAGATCGCGATCGCACAGGCCGGCGGCATCGCGACGCTTGTGACGCTGGTGCAGAGCGGGACAGACGGTCAAAAGGAGCACGCGGCGGGTGCGCTGTGGAACTGCTATTGGAACCTCTCGCACAACGATGAGAACAAGGTCGCGATCACACAGGCCGGCGGCATCGTGCCTCTCGTCGAATGCGTCTGTCGCCTGTGGGTTAGGCGATTGTCGCTCGGCGTGCCTCGTCAATGTGTCCCAGAACTGTGGAAATAAGGCTACGCAGACTGTTTCCTAATGGGGGTTTCCCGTTTAGTCAATATCTCCACTCCACACGACGCAACGCAGATTCGACCGAGACTTGCAAGCGATGAGATCGATGGCGCGACTGCTGAAGGTCGCAGCAGCGCTGGTGTTCCTAGCCTCGACGAGCGCCGACACGCTCGACACACGCCCCAGAGCGCTCGAGCGGCGCCCGCGGGCGCCACAAGCGCCGTCGCTGCTTGCGGCACGCAAGAGTGCCGTGCCGGCTCTGAAGGAGCCAGCGCCAGTCAGCTTGATGGGCACCGTGATCCAAATCGTGAACAATGTGGCGGGCGCGGGGATTCTGACGCTCTCGGCTGGCATGGCAGGCGGTGTGGGCAGCGTGCCCGCCACGCTCCTCTGCGTGGCGCTCGGCATCATCTCCGGGTGGACCTTCCATCTGATCGGCGCCTCGTGCGAGCTTACCGGCCAAATGTCATTCAAGTCGCTGTGGGCCGCCACGCTGGGGGAAGGCACCGCGTGGATCGTGGACGCGTCAATCGCGCTCATGTGCTTCAGCGCGGCCATCATCTATGCAGGCATCCTGGGCGATACTTCCACACAGCTTCTCTCTCTCACGGGGATTGCCAAAGGTGTGATTGCCGCCGCCGATTGCCTCCGATTGCCACTGATGACCATCGAATGCCTCGGATGACCACCGAATGCCTCGTGCCCGCATGCTCGCAGGCCTCAACGAGCGCGCGACCAACATCGCGGCCATCACACTGGTAGCGCTGACGCCTCTCTCCCTTCTGAAGGACGTGTCCGCGCTCGCGTTCACGTCGCTGCTCGGGTGCGTCGCCGTCGTGAATACGGCGCTCGATACGGCGCTCGCTCTTGGAGGCGATCCGCGCGCGCTCGCCCAGCATGCACTTGCTCACCACGGCGCTCGCGCTTCCCCACAGGTGCGTCGCCGTCGTGTACACTGCGTTCTTTGTGGCGATCCGAGCGCTCGATGGCTCGTATGCCCTGCCGGCCGGCAAGCTGCTCAAGGCTCTGCCTGCGGCGCTCACACCCGCCTTCAAGCTCGCATCGACGTGGAAGCTCAACGCTCAGGCGCTCGCGCTCACATCGAACCTGGGGCTCGCGACCTGATTGCATGCTGATTGCATGCTGATTGCGTGCTGATTGCGTCCTGATTGCGTCCTGATTGCCCCCCTCATCAGGCGCTCGTGCTCACATCGAACCTGGGGCTCGCGACCTGATTGCATGCTGATTGCATGCTGATTGCGTCCTGATTGCCCCCCTCATCAGGCGCTCGTGCTCACATCGAACCTGGGGCTCGCGTACATCGCCCACTACAACGCGCCCGCCTTCTACCGGTCGCTCGAGCACCGCTCCGAGGCCCGCTTTGGGCAAGCGTGCTTGTACGCATGCTGATTGCATGCTGATTGCCCCCCTCATCAGTCGCTCGAGCACCGCTCCGAGGCCCGCTTTGGGCAAGCGTGCTTGTACGCATGCTGATTGCATGCTGATTGCCCCCCTCATCTCGAGCACCGATCCGAGGCCCGCTTCGGGCAAAGCGTGCTTGTACGCATGCCTCCTTTGGAGTCCTCACCGCCCTCTCACTTCCCAGCATGCAAGTGCTCCGTCTCTCGCCTCATTTGGAGTCCTCACCGCCCTCTCACTTCCCAGCATGCAAGTGCTCCGTCTCTCGCCCAGCATGCAAGTGCTCACCACGGCGCGCCCCCACCCTCTTCCCCACAGGTATGCCTTTGGGATCCTCACCGCCCTCTACCTCGGGATGATGCGGCTCGGGTACGCGACGTTTGACGTCTCTCTCTCGCCCAGCATGCAAGTGCTCACCACGGCGCCCCCCTCCCTCTTCCCCACAGGTACGCGACGTTTGGCGACGTGACGAAATCCAACTTGCTCTCCAACTACGCGTCTGCCGACATGCTGGCCACCTTTGGACGCGTCGCCACCTTCATCTCGATCCTCTTTGGCTTCCCTCTCGCGATGCTCGGGCTGCGTGAGTCGACGGCGTCGCTCATCTCGACCGCTCTCCGCTCCTCCTCCACGCAGGGCGGCGCACCGGCCGCCAAGGGCGCGCCCACGACGGCGCTCGGCAAGGGCGCGCCCACGACGGCGCTCGTCAAGGGCGCGCCCACGACGGCGCCGCGCACGCTCCTCGCGCGCGCGCTGCTCGCGCTCACGACGACGCATGCGAACGTGCTGACCATTGGCCTGTTGGCCGCGATCACCGCCATCGCCATCACGGTCCTCGACATCGGCCTCGTCGTCGGCATCTCGGGCTCCGTGCGAATCCCTCTGATTGCCCCTGATTGCCTACGATTGCCACTGATGGCACCTGATGGCATCTGATGGCATCTCGGGCTCCGTGCGTGAGGATCGCGATACGATCGAGGCACCTCTGATTGCCTCTGATGGCACCTCTGATTGCCTCTGATGGCATCTCTGATTGCCTCTGATTGCACCTCTGATTGCACTTCTGATTGCACCTCTGAGTGCGCTCCCTGATCGTACCTCTGATGCGTTGCCTTCCGATGGCCTCCTTCATCAGGTGTTGGGCGCGCTGATCGTGTACATCTTCCCAGCCCTCATCTACGTGCGTGCGCGCCCGGCGGGCTCTGCCCTCGAGCGTGCAGCGGTGTACTCGCTCGTGCCGATCGGCGCCGTCGTGGGCGTGCTCGGCGTGCTCATGACCCTCAAGGGCGCGTGAGGGCGCCGTCATGGGCGTAACCTGGGGTCCTCATGACCCTCAAGGGCGCATGAGGCGTGCCATCACACGTCATCAGAGGCCATCAGCATGCAATGCTCATGAACCTCAAGGGCGCACGATGCATCGCATGGCGGCGTGGGTTCCCTGATGAGAACATATTTTGATGTGACGCCCTCGGCCGCCCTCAAAGAGGGCGCGCATTGGCCACACAGTATGGACGGCGCGCGCATTTATTTGCCACGCGCGCATCGGGCATACGCGTATTTCTGCACGCGACGGTGGCGCGCCGATGTCACACGTTTAAGCGTCGCGTCACACACGTCACCTGGGAATAACCGCTTTAAACCGCACCTCCGAGCACATTCCCAGGGTCCCAGGGGCCCTCATGAAGAGTCGAACAGTGCAGTTGCTCGTTGGACAGCCCTTGCGCACGTTTGTGGAGTTGGCATTGGTTCTCGTCTTGCTTGTAACTTGTGTTGGTCGTTCGCACCCACGCGCTGTGATAGAGGAAGCGCGACCAAGGCTTATTCTTGGGGTCGAAGGTGTCATGTGAACGCCACACCTGACGGAAGCCAGCCTGTTCGAGGTGCCTGTGCCAAAGTCGATAGTCGATCAGGTCCTCGGACGGAGAAGTCCCATTTGTGTCACGCATGTACATGTCCTCCTCGATCAAGACAAGTTCCAGCTGCGCGAGAAGGCCTGGGATCGAGAGCACGGACCGTATGCACCCTTCGCAGTCGATGAGGATCGCATTAATCTTGGAGCCAATGTGCTCCTCGACCTGATGAGGGAGGCAATCATGGTGAGGGAGGCGCTCATGATGAGGGAGGCAATCATGATGAGGGAGTCAATGTGCTCCTCGACCTCTCGGAAGCCAAAATTTGGAAGTATGCCCAAATTCGGAAGTTTGCGAATGCCGCCCTCCTCCGGGCCAGCGCGGCCGCCGGTGAGCTCGATGGGGTCGGTGCGCGTAGCGTAACCTTGGCGGGCACGGATGCGTTGAGGAGTAGCTGAGACCGTCCCACTGATCGCATGAAAATTGCAGCGATGCGTCTCACGGTTGGCGAGAAGAAACATGGTGGACTGCCGATCTGGGTCGACGCTCACGACGTTGCCCGAATTGTTGGTCAGTCGAGCCAGACGGCAGGAGGTGGTGCCATAGCGAGCGCCGAATTCGATGATTGTGTGGCTCGGATTCACGAAAGCATCCGCCATCATCCACTCATCGTGCTCAATGAAGCATTGCAAGGCACCTTGGTAAGTTGTGCAGGGCTTATCTTTCGCATCTGGCATATGCGACTCTTGGTCTTCAATGCGGTGAGGCACGCCAGCGAAACGCGGCGCATTGAAAAAGAGGCGTGGCTCCATTTGCGCGAACAGATTGCCCTGACTCTTATCGTAGCCTCCAGCATCGCGTTCCGTGAGGCCCTTTGCGCCTCTCCGGTATAGGTATGGATACGGCTTATTTGCCCAGTCTGGATCGTCAAAAACGTATGCTGGCATCCAAAAAACGAACGATTTGTGACTGGGGCGCACACGGCATGCGACGCTCTGATGCTGTGGCGCGTCTTCCATGATTTCTACCTGAGCTCCGAGAAAGTAGCAGGCGTTTTGCACGTTGTGTAGGAAGTGCGAGCATCGCCTTGGGTGAGCAAAGCATGCATGTGCACAAGCAGACAAATTGGTAACAACAAGTTGCGGCCCAAGCCATTTTGAGCTGTCGGAGAAGCGCATGTGTGGCTGGCACTTCACTTGTGAATGCCATGCACACATCTCTCAAGAAATCCACGATTTCCTAAAAAGGCAAAGTCGAAGCGAATCCCCTCGGGTCTATGACACACTACCGCAGTTGCGCGCGCGCGCTCTCGGTGTTTGTTGAGATCAGACTGCATGCACAGACTTCTTCACAGGAACTCGAGAATGGGATGGACCCTGCTGCCCTCTCTGGCTGAAGGACCCCGACAGACACGTCGCCCAAGCGAGTCGCGATGCGGGTGACACCAACGTCTTTCTTTCACCCCGATGCGTTCTCTTCTTCCGTTCCTCGTGTTTTTAGCGTCTCCCGTGAGACCACGTTGCCACCTTCCACTGCCTAAGGGCGGCATTCCATGGTTTAGCTGCGCTGATGCGCGAGGTATTGCCACTCCTAGCCAGCCCTATTCCGGCGTGAAAGCGCTCTCGACGATCGTGTGTATGATAGGCAACCTCCGAGGAGGACATGCTGCCTGGGACTCAACAGTTCAACAGCTTGTCCGACCGCTGCATGCAGATCTGGCGTTACTTGCATCTGATGCCGACGTTGCACACCATGCATCGATTGCAAGTCCCTTAGTGCGCGCTGCTCGTCACATATGGATACACAACGAGTCCACGTATTGGGACGAGACGATCGATGAACTTCTGGAGGGAAAGGGGTGGCGTGGCAACGTGAGCTTACCCGTCACCACCAATTGGGCGGCGCCAACTGGCCTTTGGGGCGGGGCGCGGGACGCTCAGGGCCGAATCCTTCGTGGCTCTGGAGCCATTGTGCTGGCTCTTCGGATGATGTTGCTCCGGCGGCTCGACGCGTTGCCAGGCGATGCGTACGAGCAGGTTGTGTTGACGCGGTCCGACTTCTTCTATGCGTGCCCTCCTGGGGTTGTACACGCTCGAGTTGACGAGATCCACGTGACAGAGGGTCAGGATCATGTGAACGGCAACCATCTGCGCGGACTGAACGGTCGGCATGCCGTGTTCGCCTTCGCTGCCCGGCGCCTTGCCCTAGGTGTTCTTCCGTGGCTCGCCCAAGGGCACTGCCGAGAGTGCCTCGGGATCGAGAGCGCGCTGTACGCGTATTATCAAAGCCTCGCACCAGCCTTGCGCATCTGCCGCTACTCCGCCACTGGCTTCACCGTAGCGAGACGCAACGAGAGCACACGTTGGAGCCGAGGCTTCAATGTGGTGCCTCTTCTCATTCGCAGCGGCGTTCCAGCGATTTGGTGCAAGTATGACTCGGAGTACGAATGTGCGGCCCGATCGTGTCGTATACAGAGACCCGATGACGGGTGCACCTCTCCCGACAGCTTGGCCTGGATCCGACGGAGCGATCCGAGTGCTCGCCCTGCAAGCACGTGCTCACCACGGCGCCCGCGCTTCCCCACAGGTGCGCCTCTCCCGACAGTTTGGCCTGGATCCGACGGAGCGATCCGAGTGCTGAGACGGCTCATGGGCATGGCGCACGGAACGCATCGTCGTGGACGGCGTTCCTGGGGATGGGTGACCAGCCAAACCAGGTGGTCGCCTTTGGCGCGACGCGCGGAACAGCCGCGCTTGCGCGCCATGAATGGCTGACGGCCAACCGCTGGCTACCGCCCTTGAACGAAACCAAGAATGAGGAAGGAATAGCAAGTGCACGTCGCAGCAGATGCGGCTGGAGTTGTCGGCGGATGCTGTGGTCGCACAAACTCGCAAACAGTGCTGTGAAGCTCCTGGAGAAGGAGCGCGGCTCTGAGGCCGGTTCGGACCTACGCCACTTTACAATGCCGAAGGCCCGTCGCCGGTAGCGCTGCAAGGGAGCGTATACCGAAGAATCTAGTCTCTCCTCCCTGGAGAACTGCGACTTTACCGGCTCCTGTGGTTGCGGTTTCACGCGCGTTCGTGTTCCGGCACGGTAGGCGTTCGGTTCGTCCCCTCCCGCGCCCGGCGGCGGCGCGGGTACCGGGTTCCATGGCGGGTTCGTAGAGCGCGGGGGGACTCACACTCACGGAATTGCCTTCGGTATATTCCAACGGCGGAGTCAGAGATGTCACTCACTGAGACACCGAAATACAATGATACACTGGATATACCTCCGAATGATATACAACTCTTCTCGCCATAGTACACACACGCGCACCGTGATTGGGTGCAGGGTGCACGGTACGTGCGTGTTTCATGGTGAGCACAACGAGCCCAGGGAATGGACACGAGCCAAACGTGGCGCGTGCAACTCCGCACACGAGACGTATCCGCGATCTCGCTTCATATCTCGCTTACTTCTCCATCTCCTTGGCCGCCGTCTCCTTGGCCTCCTTGACAGGCTCCTCGACCTGGGGCCGTTGCTGCCAGATGCCGTGGCCCTCCTCGCCCAGGAGCTTCAGGCGGCGAACGACCTTTGCACCCACCTCGTGCGCGAGGAGCGCGTAGCGGGGCGTGCGCCACGGCTGGTCCAGCACCTCGATGTAGTGGTCTTGCCCATCCGTGACCGTGACGACGAGCGAGTACTTGACCCCTGCCTGCGGCCGACACGGGAGACGGGCGAGTGACGATGAGCGCGAGGGGAAGAGATGCGAGGAGTGGGGAGGAGGATGGGTGCGAAGGCGCGAGGGGGCGAAAGGGGGG
>Ga0210244_100168_pt1 | contig 56448 bp, 61 predicted proteins | sample ChrtobMetaP3_0mM_FD_155473 | JGI IMG/M metagenome (GOLD analysis project Ga0210244, IMG submission 155473) | Chrysochromulina tobin associated microbial communities from unialgal haptophyte culture, Seattle, Washington, United States - P3_0mM | ecosystem: Host-associated > Algae > Haptophytes >...
GGCCTCCAGGGGCTTGCCGGTCACTGAGGGCGGTGAGGGACGGGGGACGCGGCGCGGCCGTGGGGGATTCCCCGGTCCGTCGTGAGGTCACTTTGGCCTAATCCAGCTTAGTTACGAATGCTCAAGTCGGACGAGGCGGGGCGCCCGCCAGGGCGCGACTCTCTAACTTGACTTGCCTTGCCTGGCTCCTGTGCGCTGCCTCTTACCCGCCATCCAACTCAATCATGCCGGAGTCGAGCCTCGAGAGCCTCGATCTAACCGGCTCGCTCACCGAGCACGGCGACAGCGTGCTCCTTGGCACGCGTCTGCTGCATCACGGTGACTCGCTCGCCTCTCTGGACGTTGGATCCAACGAGCTGGGCGATCCCGGGCTCGTTGGGCTGCTGCGCGTGCTGCGCCAGCCAGGCATCGGGCGTAAGCTGCGCTTCCTCGGCCTGTCGAACAATGGCATCACCAATCGCGGCGCGCTGGCGCTCGCCGACCACCTGGCTGCACCGGCTAACCCGCTGCTTGATCACATCGAGCTGCGCGGGAACGCTATCTCTGACGACGGCGCCGCAGCCATCGCCGCGGTGCTGAAGCGCACGCGGCGGCTGAGGCACATATCCCTGTGCCAAAACCAGATCGGCCATTACGGCGCGCGTGCGCTCGCCGCGGCACTCGCGGAGAACCCGACGCTGCATGCCCTCGACCTTCGCGACAATCTGCTCGAGGAAGGCGAGCTTCGAGGGCTTCTGCTTCACGGAGGGCGCTCCATCCCACGGAGCGCCTCGACCACTTTGGCCGAGCCGACGCCGAGCCAAACGGCACTGGCTGCATTGAACGCAGAGCGGCCGCAACGGCCGCCGCCGCCGCCGCCGCCGCCGCCGCCGCCGCCGCCGCCGCCGCCGCCGCCGCCGCCGCCGCCGCCGCCGCCGCCGCCCCACCCACCCCCCCCCCTGCCCCCTCCGCCACCTCCCAGCCTGAGCTCACGGCGCCGCCATCGGCTCCCCGAGGGTGAGGAGGAGATCGCATCTCAGCCGATGAGATCGAATCTCTTCAAGGGTGAGGAGGAGGACGAGCACGCGTACGAGCAGCAGCAGCTTCAGCAGCAGCTACAACAGCAGCAGCAGCTTCAGCAGCTCGAGCAGCAGCAGCGCTGGCTTCAGGCGCAGGACGAGGAGCGCCATCAACGGCAGCAGCATGCAAGTGCTCACTACGGCGCCCTCTCCTCCCCAGGACGAGGAGCGCAGGACGAGGAGCGCCATCAACGGCAGCAGCGGCGGCAGCAGCGCGGCGGCCGTGCGCGCGGCGGCGGCACCGGCAGCAGCGGCGTGCCCGACGTGCATGCATTCGCACAGGCGTTTGCCCACGTGCACGCCGCCGAGCACGGCGGCGCGCCGGCGCGCGAGTCACCTTCGCTCTCAAGCGCCGCGGCGTTGCTCGATGCAGCGCGCGTCGTCCTCGCCCGGGCCGAGCCACACTTCTCCTCGCCATCGCCGCCCGTGCTGCCGCCAGCGCTGCCAGCTAAGTCAGGCTGCCACGTGGCAGCTACCTCCGTTACGTCCGGCTGCCACGTGGCAGCTACCTCCGTTACGTCAGGCTGCCACGTGGCAGCTACCTCCGTTGCAACGGCCCCCGTCGTTGGAACGAGTTTGGATACCAAATTAGGCAACCACGTGTCGAGTCCAGATCCTCTCGGTCCGGCGGCCATGGCGCGTGCGGCGTGGCTGAGCGGCGCGACGCCGTCGCGGCCGCGGAGTACTCCCATGCCCACCACGGCGCACATGCCCACCACGGCGCACATGCCCACCACGGCGCACATGCCCACCACGGCGGCACCGCTCGCAGGCGCTGTCCAGCAGCAGCAGCAGCAGCAGCACGACGAGGACGAGGACGAGGACGAGGACGAGGAGCTGCGGCAGCAGCAGCCACAGGAGTTGCTCACTGCCAGGGACAGCTTGGCAGCCGCGCAGGCAGAGCTCGAACTATGGCGCAGCGCCCATGCTCGCCACAGCGCGCATGCCCACCACAGCGCTCATGCCCACCACAGCGCGCATGTCCACCACAGCGCGTATGCCCACCACAGCGCCGCCGCTCTGCCCGCCGCCACATCTCATGCCGACACCTCCTCCCATGCCCACCACAGCGCGCATGCCCATCACAGCGCGCATGCCCACCACAGCGCGCCCGCCGCCACATCGCATGCCGACGCCTCCTCCCATTTCCCTCACGCCCTCGATGCACACGCGGGGTCGCCGACAAGGTCCGTCAAGGTTCGTCAAGGTTCGTCAAGGACCAACGCCCTCGATGCACACGCGGGGTCGTCGTCATCCGCGGAGCCGGCCGCGTCTGCGGGCGTCTGCAGCGCTGCCGTGGGCGCCTGCAGCGTGCCCGCCTGCAGGGTGCTGCCCTTGCTCCATTTCCCACAGGGGGTGACCCTCGACCGGCCGCCAAGTCCGCAGTCCGAGGCGGCGGCGGCGGCGAGGGACGATTCGGATCTCTTTGCGCATGCAAGTGCTCACCACGGCGCGATGAACGATTCGGATCTCTTTGCGCATGCAAGTGCTCACCACGGCGCGATGAACGATTCGGATCTCTTTGCGGCCGTCTACGGCGTCGTGATCGCGGCGGAAGCGGCGATGCACGGCGCAGCCGAGGGCTGTGAAGAGCTCATGCGGGCGCCGCCGCCCCAACTTTACGACACGCAGACATCCGCGGCGGAGGCGGAACGTCTCAAGCACGGTGCGTCGCCCACGACGGCGCGGTCGGCCGAGCACGCGTACGCCGCGCGCCGCATGCAAGTGCTCACCACGGCGCGACCACGCCCCTCTCCCCACAGGTGCGCGGCAGGCCGAGAAGCGCCGACTCGCCGAGCACGCGGAGCGCTGTCGTGGGCGCCTCGCGGAGCGCGCGGAGGAGCGTCGCGAGGCTCTGCTGGGCCAAGCTGTGGAACGCTGGTCGGAGGCGTGGCTCGATCGGAAGCCCACGACAGCGCCCGATCGGAAGCCCACGACAGCGCCCGATCGGAAGCCCACGACAGCGCCCGATCGGAAGCCCGAACTACTGCACGGCATGGAAGTAGCGCCGTTCGAGCCGTGCGGTTCGAATCCCATGTCGCCGCCGCCTTCGCCGCCGGAGGATGCGCCCACGACGGCGCCCAGCGCGGCACGCTCGATGGCGCTCAACTCGGCGCCCCGGTTCGCCCAGCCGCCCACTCTCCATTCACTCGCGCCGGCGCTCAACTCGGCGCCGGCCCATATGGTGAACCAGCCTGTGAATCAGCCTGTGAATGGGCTGCCGTTGGCGCGCGGAGCGGCCCTGGCGCCCGCGCCGTCGTGGGCGCCCAACTGGGCGCCCCCCTCCGTCATCGGAGTGGGCGGCGGCTGCGGCACGAGCGGCGGGTACGCGGCCGAGGTCCACTGGGAGCGCCCGCAGTGCGTCGACCCGGCGGCGGCGCGACAACCGAAGCCGAGCCGCCCCATGCGCGCGACTGGCGCGGAGGCGGGCGCCGCCGCGCCCGGCACGGCGCGCACCGCGCCCGGCACGGCGCCGTCGGCCACGCGCAGCACGGCGGGCGCTCGCATTGTCCCTGCCTGCCACCCCGAACGGGGGTTCGTCAACTCCTCGTCGCCAGCGCGCGGGCCCGAGCGCTGTGTCGAGCGCAACTTGGCGGCCTCGGGCGCGGGCATCGTGGCGGGCGGCTCCGCTGGCGCCGTGCTGGCGGGTAGCGCGGCTGCCGTTGGGGTGGGAGGAGGCGGCGGGCCGATGAGGGGGAGAGAGGCGCGGCTCGGCGTCCCGCATGAAGTCGATGCGCTCCCCCCTTCGCCACAGCCCGCGCCTCAGTGCTATGAGCCACGCCAACCCACCTACCCGAACACCTCCCCCCCGAACACCTCACCCCCGGAACCGCCAGCAGGCAGCGCCGCGCCCACCACGACGCCCACCGACGAGTTCATGTCGCCGCCTCGCAGCTCGGGCACACGTTCACACCGGCCCTCGCCAGGGGGCCGTTCACACCTGGCCTCGCCAACGGACCGTTCACAGGGCGTCGCGCCGGGCGTCGTGGCGGGCGGTGCGCCGGGCGTCGTGGCGGGCGCCCCCCGTGCCGCGTGCTCGCTTTCGGCACAGTTCTCGGTGGTCGCGCCTCCGCCCAACTCGACGCTGCCGCACGCCTCCGCCCCCCCGTACTTCGCATCGGCGGGTGCGCCGGAGACGGAGGCGGCGCTGGCCCGCTTCCGAGAGACTTCCGAGCGACTTCAGACTCTCTCGGCGTCGGCGTCGGACTTCCGAGAGACTTCCGAGAGACTTCCGAGAGACTTCCGAGAGACTTCCGAGAGACTTCCGAGAGACTTCCGAGCGTCGGCGTCGGACTCGGCGGTGGCGGCCCGCCGGGACGCTGAATGTGCGCAGGCGCAGCTGATGGGCGCACGCGCCGATGCCTCAGCGGACGAGCGCCAGATGCAATCTCGCTCAGCGGACGAGCGCCAGATGCAATCTCGCGCCGGCCAGGTGCACTCTCGCTCCGTCCAAGGGCAGTTCCACACGAGCGTCCAAGGGCAGCTCCACACGAGCGTCCAAGGGCAGCTCCAGGCGTTGGCCGAGCAGCGCGCGAAGGCGGAGGCGCGCATGGCGAGGGCGACTCAAATGGAGGAGCGCGAACGGCAGAGGCGCCTCGAGGGCGCCGTACTGGGCGCCACGCAGCTGCGGCGCGACTCGCACGTGGCGCCGTCCTGGGCACCCGCACAGCTCCCGACGCACGGTCCCTCGCCGCTGCCGCAGCTGCTGCCTTCGCATCCGCCGCCCGCGCCGTCGCCGCAGCACGCGCCCGGTACGGCGCCCCCCCCATTGGCCTCGCGCCGTCGCGAGCACCGCGAGCCGCCGCTGTCGCCCCATGCCGAGGCGGGGGAGGAGGGGCTCCCCTCTCGCGCGCGCCGTGGTGGGCACTTGCATGCGTCGCCCCATGCCGAGGCGGGGGAGGAGGGGCTCCACTTGCTCGACGAGACGCTCTATGACGCTCCCATGCACGGGGGAGAACCCCTCTCGTATGAGACGGCGGCGGAGGTGCTGTCGAGGGCGCAGGCGGAGGCGCAGCTGGCGCAGGCGCAGGCGCAGGCGCAGATGGAGCTCGCGCGCGCGGCCGAGTCCGAGTGGCACTTCCAGCAATCTCTGCTCGAGCTCGAGCAGGAGACCCAATTAGTCCAATTATTCGAGATCGGCGAGCTGCTTGGGACGGTGCACGCGAGCCTCGTGCCTGATTGCCTCCCTCATCAGCCTCCCTCGTCAGCCTCCCGCATCTGATGACACTCATGATTGCCCCCCTCATCAGGTGCACGCGAGCCTCGTGCCGCTCACGCATACCTCGCCGCTGCCGCCGCTGCACGAGGCGCTCCCTCCCTCGCTCGACCAACTGCTCACATCACTCGCGGCGGTGCAGGTGTGCTCGCGACCTCTGATGACCTCGGGGTGACCTCGGAGTGACCTCGGAGTGACCTCGGAGTGACCTCGGAGTGACCTCGGAGTGACCTCGGAGTGACCTCGGAGTGACCTGGGAGTGACCTCGGAGTGCCCTCGGAGTGACCTCGGAGTGACCTGGGAGTGACCTCGGAGTGCCCTCGGAGTGACCTCGGAGTGACCTGGGAGTGACCTCGGAGTGACCTCGGAGTGACCTCGGAGTGACCTGGGAGTGACCTCGGAGTGACCTCGGAGTGACCTCGGAGTGACCTCGGAGTGACCGCTGAGTGATCTGGACTGCTGCTCACCTCCCCTCTCGCGCGCCGGTGCAGATTGCCATCGGGGCCGAGGAGACGCAAGGGGCGGCGCTACGTGAGCGGCTGCGTGTTGCCAAGGAGGTCGCGGCGGCCAAGGCGGCCGCCTGTGCGGCCGAAGAGCAGCTGCGTCTCAAGACCGAGACTGATGCGGCCGAGGTGGCGGAGTCGTTGTTGATGACCTCTGATGACCTCTGATGACCTCTCTGATGACCTCTGATTGCCTTCCTCATCAGGTGGCGGAGTCGTTGTTGGTGGCGGACCAGACGATCGACACGCTCTCCGCCGAGGTCGAAGAGGCACGCGCGCGCGCGGCGCAGCTCGAGGGCGATCTGGCGGCCTCGAGATCGCAGCTCGAGACCGCGAGATCGCAGCTCGAGGGCGATCTGGCGGTGGCCAAGGAGGCGGCGGCCGAGCAGGGGCATGCGGTGCGTCGACATGCGGCTGCCCTCTCCAAGCACGCATGTGCTCACTACGGCGCCATCGCCTCCCCACAGGTGCGTCGACATGCGGCTGCTCTCGAGCTCGCGGCGGCGCTGCGCCTCGAAGACGGGTACGCGCCCGGCTCGGCGCTCGATGACCTCGCGGAGGATTGAGTGGCGCACTCATTAGGATGAGTGAGGCATTCATTAGGAGGAGTGAGGCATTCATTAGGAGGAGTGCCTCCCTCATTAGGATGGATGCCCCCCTCATTAGGACGATGGCCCCCCTCATTATCATGATTGCCTCCCTCATTAGGATGATTGCCTTCCTCATTAGGTACGCGGCCGCCTCGGCGCTCGACGACCTCGCGGAGGGCCTCGCGGCCCTCGAGGAACGCCTGGTGCCCAAGACGACGCCCACCCCCGCGGCAAGCGCGAGAAGCAGCGCAGACGGCCCCGCCCCGCCCGCCGCCCCGCCCGCCGCCCCGCCCGCCGCCGCAAAGATAGGTGGCTTCGGCGCTGCGGCGGGCGCAGCGGCGGCGGCTGATCGGCCGCGGCCCAAGGCCACACCAATCGGCCATGACCAAACGACGACCCAAATGACGAGCCAGGGATGGCTCGTAACGGCAAAGCGCGCGTGGAGGTCGCTCGAGCGGCTCGAGAATCATCCCGAGCTACCTGCATGCAAGTGCTCACCACGGCGCCCTCACCTCCCCACAGGTCGCTCGAGCGGCTCGAGAATCACCCCGAGCTGCCGCGCCGTGGTGAGCTCGGCCACCTCCGCCATCAACTCCAGGCGGGCGCGCGCGCACTCGAGACGGCGCAGGCGGCGCGCGCGGCGGCGGACGAGGCGATGGAGGCGCTCACCTTCGAGGCGCGCGCCCAACGGGAGCGCACCGAGACGGCGCGCGCCCAGCTGGTCGCCGAGATGAGCGCGCACGTGCGCGCGTTCGAGGCGTCGCAGCGCGTGCTCAGCACGGCGCTCGGCGAGGTGGAGGTGGAGGTGGCGCAGGCTCGGATCCACGCAGATGGGCTGCAGGTGGAGCTGCGAGCCCAGCTGCTCGATTCGATGACGCTCGTGGAGGGCTCTCAGAAGCAGCTCGAGCAGCACGCGGCGCTGCAGGCGATGCAGAGGGAGGTGCAGCGACAGCTCGGCGCCACGCAAATGGAGGCGCAGCGGCTCCAGTCGGCGCTCGGTACGGCGCTCCGCCAGCGCGACGAGCAGCGCCATCTCGGCAACCTCGCGCTCAACTCGGCGCTCGCCGACGCCGACGCCGTCCGCGCGGCGCTGAGCGCCGAGTTGAGCGCGGTCGAGCGCGAGGTGGACGAGATGCGCGACCGTTGGTCCGCGGCGGCGGCGGAGGCGGCAACGGCGGCGGAGGCGCGTGCGGCTTTGCGGGCGGAGCTCGAGGAGGCGGCGGCGGCGGAGCACGAGCGACTGCGCACCCTCCAGGTACGTTGATGGCCACTGATGACCTGCCCTTGCATGCGAGTGCTCACCACAGCGCCCTCAGGCCGCGAGCGCCGCGCAGGAGCTCGAGCGAGATCGTGCACACGAAGCGACGCGCGCGGCCGCGGCAGCACGCGAAGCCGCACTCCGCGAGCAGCTCGAGGGGGCGGCGCGGGAGGCGGAGGGCGCTCGGGAGGACGCGAAGGCCAAGGCGGCGGAGGCGCTCGCGGCACGGCGCGAGCTGAGGGATGCCAAGGAGGTGCGATCTCCCCTGATCTCCCATGATCTCCCTCTATCTCCTTCGATCTCCTTCGATCTCCCTTGAGTGCCCTCGATCTCCCTTAAGCTGAGGGCCAGGGAAGTGCGATCTCGGGAGATGCGCTCTCGGGAGATGGTATCTGAATCGGCCTCTGATGATGGCCTCTGATGATGGCCTCAATTCACACCCTCGATGGCCTCCCTCGTCATCAGGTGCTTGCCGAGGTACCCTCTCTAGAGGAGCAACTGAGCAAGTCGGAGCTGCTCGCGGCGGCGCGCCGGTTGGACGCGTGCCTCACCGCCTCCTGGCTCTGTGTGGCGGGGGAGGCGCTCCGTCGATGGGTCTATTACGCCTCGAGTGGGCCCGAGCCCAACTTCCCTTTCCGACGCACCCTCCAGGTACGTTGATTGCCACTGATGACCTTCCCTTGCATGCGAGTGCTCACCACAGCGCCGGAGCCCAATTGCCCCTTCCGACGGACCCTCCACACCCTCCACACCCTCCACACGGCACAGGAGCGCCGCGACGAGCGCGACAAGCCGCCCGTCACCTCGCCCTCGCTCTCGCCGCCGCCGCGTGCGCCGCCGTCGACGCGCGCGTCGCTGCCGCCGCCGCCGAACCACGCGCTCGGCACGGCGCTCGCGCTGCAGCCGGTGCCCGAACGCCAAGCGCTCAGCACGACGCTCTCGAGCGCGAGTGCCGTGAGCGCTCAGTACGGCGCTCAGCCCGGGGGCGCCACCGCCTTCGCCGCCGCCAACAGCGCCTTTGCCGCCGCGATGGCAAACGGTGGCGGCGCCGGCGCCGGCGGCTTAAAGGCCACGACCGTCGAGGCCGCCGGGCGTCGCACCGCACGGCTGCTCGAGCTCCAGCGCGTCGTGTGGCTCTCTCCATTTGGGGGCGGCTCGTGCCTCCGTGTGCTCTGGGCGTGGCGCGAAACCGCCCGGCTGCTCGGTGCCAAGGTGCGCGACGAAACCCTCGGATTCGATCTCGATTCGATCTCGATTCGATCTCGATTCCGTCTCGATCGACTCATGGAGGGCCTGAAGGCGCCTGAGCGCGCCTGAGCGCGCCTGAAGGCGCCTGAGCGCGCCTGAGTGCGCCTGAGTGCGCCTGAGCGCGCGCCCCTCTGAGTGCGCCTCTGATGGCCTCCCTCATTGCATGCAGGAGCTGCTCGAGGAATCGAAACGTCTCCGGTACGAGCGCGACGCGGCGACCGAGCGCGAGAAGGCGCTCAAGAAGGGCCTCGCGACGCTTCGCGAGGAGCGCACGGCCCTCGCGGCCTCCCTCGCCACGTCCCAGGCCGAGGCGCAGCGCGCCGTGTCGGGCACGCTCGAGGAGGGGTCGCTGCGCAAGACGGTGGCGACGCTGCAGGCCGAGCGCGACGGATTGGCACGCAGGTGAGTGCCTCCAAGTGCCTCTGAAGGCCTCTGAAGGCCTCTGAAGGCCTCTGATGGCCTCTGATGGCCTCTGATGATGGCCTCTGATGATGGCCTCTGATGATGGCCTCTGATGATGGCCTCTGATGATGGCCTCTGATGATGGCCTCTATTAATTGCCTCTAATTGCCTCTAATTGCCTCGGATTGGCACGCAGCCTGCGCGAGGCGCGCGAGGCGCTCAAGGCGGGCAAGACCGACGCCGAGGCGGCCATCGAGCGCGAGAAGGCGAAGCAACGCGAGGCGGCGACGTCACAAAAGGTGCGCTGTGATGAGCGCTCGAGGCAACGCGAAGCAGCGACGTCCCCAACGGCGCGCTGTGATGAGCGCTCGACGCTGCTCCGCGAGATCGCCGAGCCCTGCCCTTGCATGCAGGTGCTCACCACAGCGCCCCCCCCCTCCATTCCCCACAGGAGCGCTCGACGCTGCTCCGCGAGATCGCCGAGCTCAAGGCCGATCGCAAGGACGCCGCCGCTCGGGAAGCAGCCGCGCTCGAGCGCGCGCGGCTGCACCGCGCGGCGATGGAGAAGCTCAAGACGGACAAGGACGCCGAGAGCGCGCGCGCGGATGCCGCCGAGGCGCACGCGCGCAAGGCCCTCGAGATGACCGAGACGGCGCTCGAGCGCGGCGAGGTGCTCGCCTTTCGGCATGCCTCTCTCTGATTGCGTGCCTCTCTCTGAGTGCCGTTGACGAACCCCTCACAGGTGCTCGCCCATGCCGACGCTGGCAAGCAGGCCCGAAGGCTTGCGGGCGCCGCCCGTCTCGAACATCTCCTCCGCTGTGGCGTCCGTCGCGACCGGTGCGCGCGCGCTCTGATTGCCTCGGATTGCCTCTAATTGTCATCTAATTGTCCTCTAATTGGCCTCTAATTGCCTCTAGTTGTCCTCTAATTGCCTCTGATTGCCTCTGATCCGTCGCGACCGGTGCGCGCGCGCGTCGCACCTGCGGGCGCTCGTCGTATGCATGCAAGTGCTCACCACGGCGCGCTCTCCCCACAGGTGTGCGCGCGCGTTGCACCGGTGGGCGCTCGTCGCTCTCGGCCGGCCGGCGGACGTGTCCGAGGCGGAGGCGGATGAGCTCATGGGATCGCATCGCGAGTCGCGCAAGCTCGCCAAGGCGCTCGCGGCTGTGCGTGTGAAGCTCTCGACCTTTGATGCCCTCTTATCGCCTCTGATCGCCTCTTATCACCTCTGATGGCCTCTGATCGCCTCCCTCATCAGGTGCGCGAGGAGCTCAGGGAACAGACGGCTGCGCACCAGGCGACCGCACAGCGACTCAAGGCTGAAAAGCGGCAGGCGACCCAAATACGACAGGAGAAGGAGGGTGCGGGGCAGGCGCTCGCGCAGGCCAAGGAGGCAGCCGACGAGGCGAGGCGGCGAGAGGAGGCCGCCAAGGCGGCGCTCGTCGCCGCCAAGCGCGATCTCGCCGAGATCCGGAGGGCGTACGCGGTGCTCAAGGAGGAGCGAGATCACGCCGAGATGCAGCGGAGCTCGCAGCAGCTCGCGGCGGAGCGAGTGACCTCGCAGCGCGAGGTGGCGCTCCATGAGGTGGGGCAGCTCGCGCAGGAGCTCGAGTCACTCCAGGTAGGTCGCTCTGATGATCTCTGATTGCATGCTGATTGCCTGCCTCATTCGTGCACCTCGCATCGCTCCTCCTCGCCGATCGGCAGGTCGCTCTCGCCTCGCCGCAGCGACGGCCGCCACCGCCTCGGGCGGGCGCCGCCCCGGGCGCCGCCCCGGGCACCCCTCCCAAGTCGCCTCGCGCGTGCACTGCCTCTGCCTCCGCGGCCGGCCGCGCCTCGCATGGATACGCGCCGCCGCCGCCGCCGCCGCCGCAGCCGCCGCAGCCGCCGCAGCCGCCGTGGTATCCAGCGCCGGGCGGCATGGACACACCACCCCCGGGGGGTGGTTACGGCGGTTACGCCTCGCCTCGGCCGGGAGCCACCGCCGTGGCCAGGCCGGCGACTGGGCCGCCGCCGCCGCGCTTCTGAAGATCTCAGTGCGCGCGGCTTAGAAGTGGAGGGCACACGAGGAGCCGCGGCGCCCTGCCGACCACCGCTATAGTTTTTACCTCCAGCTGCAGAAGCCCTCTGTGCTCAACATCATGATGTGCATTCATACAGGGAGCTACAGGGTTATCCCTTAGATGCATAGATATATGTGCAGTAAGAAATTAGATCCAAAGTTTTTCAGGTTGAGGTTTACACGTGTGTCGTGTTAACGTTCACACATGAACGGCCGTACAGAAGAGAACATGTATTTCATGCCATGGAGGCCTGTTCGCACACATCCAACGCCTCGTGGTTGACGCCGACGGCGCGCGATCCCGACGGCAGCTGGCTACGGCCAACCGCGCAACTTGGCCCGTGTGAGCCCGTGTCGACCGCAGACGAGTGCTGCGAGCTCTGCGCAGCCACGCTCGGCTGCCTCGCGTGGACGTATGTGACGGCCGTGTGCAACGCGCCGTATTTGCCCGTGGCGTCGCCGCCCATCGCGTCGCGATGCTGCATGAAGATGCACCTGCCACTGCATCGAGCCCACCCAGCTAGCGGTTGCGTGGCCGGCGTGTTGCTCGCGCCGCCGTGCGCAGAGCACTGCCTGATGCCGGAGCCGCTCCGAGGCAGCCACGAGCGGCCACACTTTCGTCGGCAGCCTCGGCCGCGCATCGGCAACGCGTCGCACTTCCCGTGGCTCCAGGTGCAGCAGCGCCATCAGCGACGGCCACCGCCGCCGCCCGTGCCCGCGCCAACCTCGGCTCGGGCAGCGCGCGTCGCCGTATGCATCGCGGGCATGCCGCGCAGTCTCGTGCACCCGACCGTGTGGAGGAGTATCGAGCAGCATGTGCTCGGGCGCACCCACGGCGCGCGCGCCGAGCCGGGCCTCGACGCCTTCGTCGTGCTCTCGACCGGGCCCGAGGACTCGCCCTACGGCGCCGCCGCGCGCTCGCACCGCTACACAGATGCGTCGGATCTCTTCCCACCAAGTCAATGGCGCGAGTCTTTTAGCTGGCGATCCACCAAGCAGCGGCAGGCGGCGGGGCCGTGGGAGGCGCCCGCGGCGCACGCGGAGCTGCTCGGCACGGCGCTCACCGGCCTGCGCCCTCTCGGAGTGCGCCTGCGCACGGTGCCGGAGCCCATTAGTTGCGGGCTGCCCTCGACTGCCCAATTTGGCCGTTGGGCAGATTGCGTCGAGCTCATCGAGCAGTACGAGGCGCGCCGCGCCGAGCGTGGTGGTGCGCGCCGGGCCGAGCACGAGGATGAGGGCGCGCCGTACATTTACGACGCGATGCTCAAGGTGCGCACCGATCAAGTCTCCAAGTTACCGGTGGCCGAAGGCTGATTGCCTGGCTCATCAGTATGATTGCCTCCCTCATTAGGTGCGCACCGATCAAGTCTTCAAGGTACCGGTCGCCGATGGGGGCCGATTGGCGACAATGGCGGCGAGGCTCAGCCCGCAGACGATCGTGAGTGAGGATGATGTGCTGCTGCTCGTGCCGCGCGCGCTCTGGCCGGTTCTGAAGACCATGCGGGCGCCGACGAACGTGGCTGGCGCAACAAGCGGCGGCGCAAGCGGCGGCGCAAGCGGCGGCGCAGCAAGCGGCGGCGCAACAAGCGGCGGCGCGAGCGGCGGAGCGATGACGCCGGTCCGGCTGGCATGCCCACGCAATTGCAACGCGCGCTACCGAGCAGAGTTCCCCGATATGGACGGCTGGTCGATGCCTACGCATTGCCTGATGCGCTCGCATTTTGCTCGGTTTGACGTGCAGCTGGTCGACACGGGCCTGATGCTGCCGCCGGAGGTGCTGCTTGTCGACACGGCGGTGAGGGCAGCGGTTCCAGGTAAGCGGGTCGGTCGGCTCGGGCACGTGTCAGTGCTCGCGTGCGCATGCAAGTGCTCAGCACGGCGCTCGCTCTCCCCACAGGTACGTGGACCGGTCGGCTCGGGCGCGTGTCACAGTCCCTCACGTGCGCATGCAAGTGCTCAGCACGGCGCGCGCGCTCCCCACAGGTACGTGGACCGGTCGGCTTGGGCGCGTGTCGCAGATTGTACGGCTGCGCCCACGACGGCGCGACGACGAGCGTGAAGCCGACTTGCGCCGGGCGTTTGATTGGGAGGGCGTTGCGCAGCCGGTCCTGTGCTCTGCGCTGGTTCCCGTCCAGAACGCCACCTCCACCCCGGACGCGTGCGCCGCCTTCGAGCCCGCCTTCAGGTGCGCGCCGTGCCGAGCAGGTGCACCGTGCCCGGCGGCCGTTGACCTCTTCCCATCGCCATGGCGCCGTGGTGAGCACTTGCATGCAGGCGCCTTCCCCTTCCCATCATCCGACGCTTCTTCACGAAGCTCCTTGCTCACCGCGCGCCCGACACGGCGCCGACGACTCGACGCACCGCGCGCCCGACACGGCGCCGGCAGCTGCGTCGCCTGCTGCATCGCACGCTCGTGTGCCACCGCCGGCTGCGCCGCCCTGGCGGGGGTGGTGCCCACCGACGCCGCCGGAAACGTCTTCACGGCGCGACCGCGCTCTCCGAGCGTCCTTCAGCGCACCGGCCGTGCCGCCGGCTGCAACCGTGTCCGGGCGGCGCTGTGTGCGGCGGCCTCGCCTCCGCATGCACACACGAAGCACACGCGCCGTGCTGGGCGGTCCGAGGTGGCCGGGCAGGCGGCCGGGCAGGCGCCGCCCCGGGCGCCCAGCACGGCGCCATCGACGGATCCAACGGTCGCTGACGACATCCGTCTGCTCCGAACAGCATGCGCCCAGCATGGCGCGCTCCGCCACGACGACGCGGCGCGCAACGCGAGCGTCCACGCGGGCGAGGGTGGCGCTCAGGACGACGCGTGGTTTGAGGAAATCGTGCGCCGAGCCGGTGGGCCTCGGTTGGGAGAGGGTGCGCCGCCGGCGATGCGACCCGACCAGTTCTTCACACACCCCGGCGATCGGCACGGCTGGACCGCGTACTTTGCGCTCCAAATGCACGAGGATGTGCTCATACGACGGCTGCTGCGCGAGGTGCGAGGCATCCGTCATGGCGAGAGCGCGCCTTGGCTCGAAGCGCTCTGCGACGCCAACTTCTGAAAATGTAGAAATATTAGCCAAAGGAACTCAGATGAGATCTTCACGGGTTCACGCGCGATGTGCAACGCTCCCCGTTTCATGTGAAGCACAGTTCCTCGGGTGAATCTGGCGACCCCAAACCAAGTCGAAAGTGAGCGTGTGTGAACAGAAGCAGAAATGGTCAGAACCTGTGAATGTCGAACGACCCCGGTACGGGTTATTACAACATAATGTCGGCCGTGACGTCGGCGACGTCCGACGCAGATCCATTGACGAAACCCTGCTTCTTAATTTCACTGGGAACAAGCACAGTGCTGTTCAGTGTACAGGACCTTCCTTCACTCGAGGATGGGCGGCTCCGTCACGAAGGTGGCGCCAAATCCTGACGATGGGGTCGAGGTGCGCACGCCGGAGACGCTCCAGTGGCAAGACCCGACGAGGATCTTCAAGGAGATCGACGTCGACAGCGATCAGACCATCTCTTGCGATGAGTTGAAGAGCGCATTGCAAAAGCAAGGCTACGACGACGTGGTTTTCGCAACCCTGATGGGCGAGCTCGACCTCGACTCGGATGGCTGCATTACAATCGACGAGTGGCGCAAAGGTTTTTATGCGAGCAGCTTTGTCCACGTCAGGCCGCCGGCCGCCGAGGACTTTGCCGACCTGCACGGTGCTCAGCGCGGCGGCTGCACCATCGCGGAGACTGCCAAACGGGCCATCACTGGCGCACAGCTGCAGCGCGTGTGCTCGCACATTTGTCGGCGATGCAAGCCCGAGGGGTGGGCCGACAAGAGTGGCAAGCAAAGGACACCCGGCACCGTCACCCTCTACGACGCGGCGCGCTTCGTCATCAAGCCGGCGACGTACGCCGCGCAGTGCTCACTCGTGGAGCTTATCGCCTTCGGAGAGCAGGTGCCGCTCTACTTTGTGAGCCACTGGTGGGGCGAACCAGTTCTCGATTTTGTGAAGTGCCTCGAGCAGCACGCTGTCGATCGCGGGCTGGGCGTCGACAGCCCATATTGGGTCTGCGCGTACGCCAACAACCAGTGGAAGCTCGACGATGAGATTGGGGGCTCCCTTGAGGAGTCCTCGTTCCGCAAGGCGATGAAGCTCTCGTTCGGCACCGTCACCGTCCTTGATGAGGGTGGCATCACCTTCTCTCGAATCTGGTGTGGCTATGAAATCTTTACGAGCCTTGCCGGCGACAAGCACAAGACGTACGACGTGTACACGTGCCTTAAGGGCGGGGCTGTTGGCCTCGTTGAAGGGCTGAGCGCAGGAGATAAGGACGCGGGCGCGAAGCAGAAGCGCGAGTCGGGTTTTCCGCTCGAGCGTGTGCGCCTCGACATTCAGCTGCAGTCCGCGCAAGCCTCTGTGGAGGCCGACCGCAAGACCATCCTCAACGCAATTGTCGGCGCGGCTTCCGACGCGGAGCCGCCCGAAGAGCATGCGAGCTATACACGGCTGAACAACATGCTCGCTGGCCGATTTGCCGCAGGCATGGTACGTACCGTCATCGCACGAGGCAAGCAGCTTGGCCCGTACTTTGCTGCCATGAAGGCGTCGGCATCCACGTCTCTTGTCATCGATCTCTCAAATCTGATCAAGTGCACCGACAAGGAGCTGCAACTGCTCATGGCGGCACTGCCCAATTCGCTCGAGTCGCTCAACTTGCAACTCAAGGGCACTAAGGCCACGGAGGAGGGCGTCACAGCTCTCTTCAAGCACGTGTGCAACCTCCCGCGGATGCGACGCCTCGAATCGGATGCTCTCACTTCGACGCACATGCCGCTCGTGATGAAGATGGCCTTGATTGAAGAGTTCCCCGCCAGGGGCCGTTTGTTTCCTAGTGAAATGGCGCTCATCAATGCGGCGGCAAAGTGTGCAGCTACTCTCAAGTCTCTCGACGTATCTCTCGACTCTCATTTCAGAGACGGCGCTCCTGATAAGAGGCACGAGATGGGAGTACAGATTGGCAAGTTCGCTGCTAATAGCTCGCTAACAGAGGTACCGCTGATAACTCCAGCCCACGAGTGTGACCTGTTCTGAGCTGACAGTTTGCACTCTCCACGTACAGGTGAACCTCGACGGCTATGCGCTGCCCATCAAGAAGCTCAAGGGCACTGAGCCAGTCGAGTCGCTCGACCTCTCAAACAAGGGCCTCAGTGTTGCCTCCGCCATCGTGATCGCCTCGCTGATTGGCGTCAACGGCGGGCTGATGGAGGTATGGGAGACTTGTCAGCCCACAGCCTCCTGACTGCTCTTCTCCCCTGACCCATCTGTGTCTTTTTGGGCAGTTGAATCTCTCGAACAATCGTCTCTGTGGTGTCTGGGTTGAGTATGGCACGCGGAAAGGCAACTACATCACAGAGGGCATCAACGCCATTGCTGATGCACTTCGCGTTAATGGCGCATTGACGTCCCTCGAGCTCAGGGGCAACCAGCTCGGGGACAAGGGATGGGGCGCCATTTTTGCCGCCATTTGCGGCAACAAGGACAGCAAAATCACATCCTTGGACGCGTCATCTGAGAACATTGGTCCAGTTGGAGGAAACGCTGTGGCGGCTATGGTAGCCGTCACAGGCGCGCTGACGGCCCTGGATTTGTCCCTCAACGACCTCCATGATGATGGCGTAAGCGCAGTCTGCGAGGCCATCCAGAGCAACAAGGAGACCAAGCTTGTATCACTCAACATGGGCGCCAACAGCATCGGTCCTGTGGGAGCAAAGTCTGTGGCCGCCATGGCGGCCGTCACAGGCGGGCTGACGGCCCTTGATTTGTCGTCCAATGACCTCAAGGATGAGGGCGTATGCGCAGTCTGCAAGGCCATCCAGAGTAACAAGGAGACCAAGCTCGCGTCGCTCAACTTCAAGAACAATAGCATCAGTCCAGGCGGAGCAAACGCTTTGGCGGCTATGGTAGCTGTCACAGGCGTGCTGACGATGCTGTCCCTCGCCAGAAACAGGTTGGGGGAGGAGGGCACCAAAGCCATCTGCGAGGCACTGGAACAGAACAAGTCGCTCAAGGAGATTGACATCAGCGGGGCTGGCAATCACACAGGCATCGGAGGGTCAGCAGGTGCCAAGCACGTGGCCAACATGCTTGGCGTCAACGGCTCATTGACGTCCGTCAAGCTCAGGGGCAACACGCTCGGGGACGAGGGCTGGGGTGCCATCTTTGCCGCCATCTGCGGCAACAAGGACAGCAAGATCATGTCTATGGACGCGTCCGACGAGAACATCGGCCCTGTTGGTGTCAAGCTGATCGCCGAGTCGCTCCGCACGAGCGTCACAGGCGCGCTGACGAGCATCAACCTGTCCAAAAATCGTCTCACCAACTTCGGCGGAGACATGACAGGCATCAAGGAGCTTGCCGCCGCTCTTGGTGTCAACGGCGGGCTGACGGCCCTGGATTTGTCCTTCAACAACCTCAATGATGATAGCGTAAGCGCAGTCTGCGAGGCCATCCAGAGCAACAAGGAGACCAAGCTTGCGTCACTCAACATGGGCGCCAACAGCATCGGTCCTGTGGGAGCAAAGTCTGTGGCCGCCATGGTGGCCGTCACAGGCACATTGATGGAGTGCGACGTCTCGAACAATGCCATGGGCGAGGAAGGGAAGGCCTCGATTCGTTTCGTAGCGCAAGGAAAGGCTGGGTTTAATCTGCATCTGTGAGCTGCATCTGTGATGTGTGTGTGCGCGTGCTGCGTCTCGTCTGTTAACGGTATTAACGGGGGCTTGGAGAGAGCACCCTTTTTCGTGTCAGATGCATCGCCATGCGCATCGCTCGCACGGGTGCATGGACCATCATGGAGGTGGCGTGGCCCGGGGTCGGGGCGTTGGTGGGTAGGTTGGAGGAGACAGCGACGCCGGCGATCGGTGGGGCCCGACGGCGACGCCGACCGCGGCCGACCGGTTGACGGCGGTGCGTGCGCGCGGTGCAGGGGGAGGGGCGGAAAGGCAAAGGGAGCCGGGAATGGTGAAACCGTGAAACTCAAACTGAAAAGGCGGCCCGGCCGCCGCGGTAGAGGAAACCACGGGGGCGGGCTAATCACACCTCGAGCCTCTTGGATAGGGCTCGCGAGGACCTACATATAGTTTATGGAGACTTTTCGGTGTTATTTATAACGTCGCCTTCACCTCGCTGTGGGACCCGTCCGATAGCGCCCTCTGAAGCAATTGTGGTCAATCGTCCAGAAATACGACGCGACGTGATCGACCCGCGCAGAGCGAGTAAATGATGCAAATGGAACACCGCACTCGAGTGCAGGTGGCCATGCTCAACTCCGTCAGCGCAGCGCTCCCTTGAGCGGTGTGCTTGTGGGTGTGTCTGTTGTGCCCGCGGGGAGACACTCCACAGCTGCACGAGAGGGTCGCCACTTGTTTCTTCGCTTAGTCGACGTCACATTGCTCTACCTCCTGCTCGAGTTTGCGCACGTTGCGTGTCACGTGATCGACTACGTGCCACAAGCCATCTCGCAGCTTGCACGTGCCCATCCGCGTCAGCTCTCGCGTGCCGTCCGCCGAGACGCGAGGCCCCGTTGGCTGCAGTGTCAAGTCACGAATGAGCCAATGCTCATCTTGATGAACAAGCACCGTCGCGCCGCTGTCCATCGCCACACGGTACGGCACGATGCCCCCCGGCATTGCGCCCATGCCTTCCACCGGATGGTCGACGGCGATCACGGTGCCGGCGGCCCAGTCGGTGTAACCATTGTCTGGCGCGAAAAGGTTTCCGTCATCTGACTCGACAGCGCAGGCCACCCGTTCGCCGACGACGAACCGCCGCTTGTGATGTGAACCTCTCGCCTTGGTACGCGGCAAGCAGCGCAACGTCCACAAGAGTCCATCGGTGCGTTGGCCGAAGCACATCTCGGCGCGCACCTCGTTGTTGGTGTCCTCGGGAACCAACACGCCCGAGCTACCCGGCGGGTCCACCTTGACGAGATATGGGAACGTCCTATATGGGTCGACGTCGTCATTCTCCTGGTCCAAGGCCTGTACGGTGCCGGCGGCCCATTCACGATCGCCGCGAACGCGGCAGACCACGCGATCCAGTGGCGCGAAGCGGCGTTTCGTCGCGTGCGGCTGCTGCAAATTGCGCTTGATCGCTTCCTTCTCGATGCGAGCCTTTACGAACGCAAGGTCCGCCTCGTCGAGGTCCTTGTTGCCCTTTTTCTTCACCGCCTTGAGAACTTTGTCGAAGATAGTGAACATGATCTCTTGGTGCTCCTCATCAGAGAGCTCGTCATTCAGATCCATCTCACTTAACTCGTTGCTCATGGCCTCGCTCAATGCCTGCCCGATCCGTGACAGTAGTACAACCTCCTCGTCGTCAAATCCTCGCTCCTCGGCATCCTCAGATCCTGGGGCTTCGTTCTGAATGGATGTCTGCTCGTTCTGCTCGATTTCGTCCGCAAGACTCAGCAGGTCGTCCAGGGTCAAGACGGGCATCATCGCGTGTGAGAGCGAGCAGCGAGCAGGTGCTGTCGAGCTATTTTCGGAACGCCAAGTTTCACGTCACTCGTGTGGGGAAATTTTTAACGTTTGTCTGCGTCAACCCTGGGCAGCGCGATCGACGTTTCATTCGTTCTGAGGAATTTTCTCAGGAGAAAGCACCTTCTTGTGCACAGCACAAAATGCCCAGCGCCGTCTGCGCAGCGATCCTGTCGCTTTCCGCGTCGGCTTCCGCGTCGGCTTCCGTCGTCTCACGCCGTGGCGCCGTCGCGGCTGCGCTTGCTGCGGCAGTCTCTCGCAGAGCTGCTGCACATGCTGATGCATCGCTGTGGCCGGTCGACGGTCTTTTTGCCGACTGCCCAGGCGAAAGCTCTTGTGTCTCGTCGCAGGACGATCGGCCGCCCGTGTGGGACAACCCGTGGATAGCGGAGGGCACGCTGAACGACGACTATAAGGCACTGAGGCGCACTGTCGTTGAACGTCTGGGGGGACGAGTCACTGCTGCCGACGAAGAGCGATTTCTGCGTGTGGAGTTTGAAGACAAGGGCCCGCTCGGCATGGCCGCGGTGGATGAGGCCGAATTCTTTTTCACGCCCAACGATACGCTGGTCCAGTTTCGCTCCTCGAGGCGCGGCGGCGCACCCGATTTTGGCGCCAATCGGAATCGACTGGAGAAGGCTCGCATCGCACTCGGTTGGGAGAAGGTGCCAGTACTGCGCAACCGCAGGCGTGCGCTGGTAGTCGCCGAGTCGCCGTTTGACTCCTTTGGGCCCGCCACCTCGGACCAAGAAATGCGAGGCTATGCGATGACCGCAAGCGAGAAGCTCTACGCGAGCGACACTGACCCATTGTCGGCTGAGTGGAAGGCGCCCAGTAGCGGACTCTTCCGATGGTGGGTCCAAGAGAGCGACGACCGTGTCAAGTCTCGATAGAGCGTTGGACGAGCCCGCACTAGTATTTACAGTCTGGAGGTGGGAGCTCGATATTTACTTAAAGACGTTTTCGTTTCTCCACGCCAACGATGTACGTCAGACACACTGCGACGAATCTGCGATCCATCATGGATCACGCATCTCCTGGATCTGCGTGACTGACAGTGGTCCGGGTACACACGCAGCTCCACGCACGCGGCCGGCCTCGCCGCCCCGCCCATGCCGCGGGGCGCCGGGACCAACACGTGACCGACATGGCAGTCTGGCAACGCACCAGACGGACTGGTTTCGATCCGCCCCTCGGTGGTCTGGAGCACGCACATCCCCCGCACGTCGCATCATAGTACACTGGGATCGCGGGGGTCGATGTATTTGTCGTCGACGTTCTGCACACAGTACCGTAAGTAGCTACAACATCGATGGCATCAGACTGAGAGCATGCGCAACGCCATCTGGTTCGGGGGCGGGAGAAGGTGTTAGGGGAGGGAGGGCGTCATGGCCCATGTCGACAGGCTCCGTGATCTTGTGCACTGGCTGCCAGTGCACCAGCATGCAGTTGGGCGAGCAGCCACACTTGGCCTGCTGAACCATCGGGGTGCCGGGCAGCACCAGGTCCAGAAGCTGGTCGCACTCGCTAGGGGCGAGGCACCGGCAGTCGGCGGCACCTACGGCGTGCTTCTGCGTAGTTTGGTCCTCGGGCTGCAGGGCTCGGCTCGGATGAGGGGCCGGGAAGCTATCGGGCCATGAACGAGGATAGCTCTCGCCCGGCGTACTAGGGTGGCCCTGCTGAGGGCGCACAAGGTTGGTGACGTAGTTGGCGAACACCAACGCGCCGTCGCTCTTCACCACCGCATCGCTCGATACGTCCGGTAGGTCCGAGATTAGGTCCGAGACGCCCTTTGGTGCCGCGAACGCCGCGTTGGCTAGGGGTTGGGAGTGCAGAGGTTGAGAGCGGCCCTCTATTATGACGCACTTGTCCAACGCATCGACTTGTCCAACGCACTTGTCCTGCCCCACCCGCTTGAAGATGGCGTCGGGGTCCGTGGCGCAACTCGCCTGCGCGCAATTATAGTGGCGATTGGTGTGGCAATTGGTGAGCAGTTGATGGTTAGTTGATGGTGGCAATTGATCGTGGCAATCAGGGGTCCGTGCTCCGTGGAGAAACTCGCCTGCGCCGCGTGGTACAAGAACGAGACCTCGCCCGCCTGCATGATGTTGACGGCCTTCCCCGCGTCCCCTAGAACCGGCATGGATGACAGGCCTACGAGCCCAAGAGCGTGGCCAACGCACTCGTCGGCACCCGCCGCATCTTTCCAACAGCTCTCGATCTGCATCTGGGTGTCGGTGTAGTTGGTCGACACGTTGGCGAACGCGCTGGGCGCGCGCGGCGTGCTGCAGTCAAACTGAGTACCAGGGAGACTGAATCTGCGGAAGACGGAAAACTGCCTATCGAGCTCGTTCCGGAGGAGCGCAAACGTCGCGACCTTCGGGTTGCTCTTCATGGATTCGAGCGCCTGCTTCCACGCCGTCATCGCCTTCTCGTTACGCGCGTCCGTGCACCTGCCTGGTGTGGGCGGTGTTGGGCCCGTGTGGGCGTTCACGAACTGCGGGAACATCTTCAGGGAGATTGTGCAATCTGAGAGTGGGCAGATCTCATCGGGGACACTCGCGCAGATGTGATCGCGGATGCGGACGAAGTAGTCCGCGAGGTTGTAGTCCAGGCCCTCGTACAGCAAGGGAGAGTCACCGGCGAGATTCTCGTCCGGTCGCTTGCCTGTCTCTTGCCAAGCTTGCCGAGCTTTGCTGGATCTGAGCTCACCGATCTTGCGAGTCAGCTGCGTGTTGTTGTTGTGCTTGAGAAGGCCAGAGTCCGCATCGAAGAGTGCGTCAGGATACACGCATCCGGCGATCTCGCTCTTAGACCACATCATTGCGCTTTGCATGAAGGGCTCTCCCAAGTTGAACATGCATGGGTGTTTATTGAGCGCTTCGCCGAAGTCTGTTGTGCCGCTTCCCGAGTCAGAGACGATGACGAGCACCTGTGCGCGGCTGGGCTGCCTGCTCACTTCACTATTGCCAATCGCCTCAAGCGGGAGGCCGATGAGTAGCGAAACCGCAAGTATCATTCGAGTTTGATTTTATGGTAGGCGGAAGGCGCTGCGGAAGGCCGGAAGGGCTGCGCCGTCTGCGTGTGCGTCGTTCACCATGGTTCACTTCCATTTTTGGAATCCGCTTCAAGTGCGGCAGCACCTGCATGTGACCAGTCTTGTTGACTGTGAAGCATGAGTACAGGAGCGTAGCATGCAACCTCTTAAGCAAGCAGTAACGCGTACCTCCTCAAACTGGTACACACGTTCACCCTCCTGTATCACAGTACACTGTCGAGACGCTGCGAGCGAGGCTCGGCGGCTGGTAAGGCGACTTCGCGCAGGGACAGCAGCTCGCGATGGGCCACCATGCACGCCTCGCACACGTCAAAGTTGCAGCCGCGCGCACAGCGCCGCATCGAGCGGGTGAAGTCGCTGAGCATCCCTTCGCCCTCGACCTCGGTCTTGCACAAGTCGCAATAGACGCGATACCCGTGGCTCCATCGCTCCAGCAGCCTGTTGTGGAGCTCGAGGGGGTGGGGCACGCAGCCTGCAGAGCAGATTCGCGCGCGCGTGCCCGGGTGCACGCGCAGCCGAATCGTCAGCCGCAACCCCGCCTCTATGAGCTCAGGGTTTGCTTCTACGCGGTGCCCATAGTCGTCAAGGAGGTCGTCGTCGTCGTCGTCGTCGTCGTCGTGATTGGGGCACTCGTGGTGCTTTCGGAACATGTAACCGTAGTCCTCCAGGGTAAGGCGCTCGCCTGCGCTCGTCGTCGACGTCTCATCGCCCTCATGCTCGTCCAGGCTGACCGCCAGCGCGCCACCGGCGACCTCCACCTCACGATCCGCTGGCACGCCTTCACAGAAGAGGTGGCGCGTGAACATGAATTTGACGCGCTCTGGATCCTTGAGAGAACGCAGCTCAACCTCGGCCTCCGTCCGGCGAGACCATCCCGGCGGCAGCAGCTCGGGGCTGGGCACGGTGAGAACCATCTTGACCCAGGGGGCTGGCATGGGATGTGGGACATGGGGCTCTTTCTCGGACCACAGCTCGGCGACCCAGCTGAAGGGCCCGATGGTGAGGTGCTTCGTTACTTTGGCCTCGCTCAGCTTGCCTATATCCCATGATGCCTCGCCCCAGGTGTCCGTGTCGCCGCGCGCACGTGCCAGTGCTTTGCGCCACTCCTTCGCCACCGAGGCGGGCAGCATGCAGTCAATGTGCCACGCTCGGTAGCTGCGGATGAGCTGCACCATGATGAGGTTCAGGAGCTCCGGCGTTTCGAGGACGGACATCACGACGGGTAAAGGAATTCGCGCCCGCCGCCCACCGCCCGCCCGCGCCGCCGCCGCACGCGTGTGGGCGACCATGTTCTAGGAGAGCGTGCTCGGAGCGCTCGCGGAAGAAGTTCAGGAAGTCAAGTCAAGTCAAGTCAAGTCAAGTACCCCCCCCCCCACCCTAGTCAAGTCAAGTCAAGGTGTCAAAGTTAGGTAACACTTAAGAAATTGACGTTGCCCTATAGCACTTCCGAGGCGCCGGCAAATAGCGCGCGCGCGCCCGCCGCCGCCCAAAGTCGCAGGCCCACCGTGCAATTCGTTCCAGCCGCTTCTACACATGGACATGCTCACATGCTGCGCTCAGTACGCTCTCACGCACACCCACACCGGCCGCGCCCCGTCGGCGGCGCGCGCTGATGCCCGCCGCGCAGTTGAGCTCCTCAAGTGTTTCCAACTTTCCACTCTTTACCAGCTGGGCTTCTCCTTCTTCTTGCCGCCCTTTTTCTTCGTCGGCCGCGGCTTGGCCGCCGAGGCGCCCATCCCCATGTCCGGCGCGTCTGGTACCTCATCCGCCTCGTCATCCATCGACGTGACATCCGCATCCAACACGGTGGCCGCCGCGTCGGCTGCAGCTGCCTGGCGACGCGCAGCGCGCTTCGAGCCCGGCGGTGAGATCCGTACTCGCGTGCCGTCCGAAGCGGTGGTCTCGACGATCTCCCCGAACTTGCGTCCGAAGCCCTGCGGTGGCGGCGGCACGTCGGCGGGCGCGCTGCTCACGTCGGGCCCGCCCGCCATCGCGGTCGTTGCGACGCCCTTCTTAATGAGGACCGTCGTGAGCGTGGTGAGGATGTTGTTGGTCATCCAGTACAACCCGAGACCAGAGGGCACGCTCAACGAGAACCAGCCGATCATGAGCGGCAGGAACTTGAGGATCGCCTGCGTCTGCGCCTGCGCCGGATCATCGTTCTTGGGTGTCAGGATGGACATGGAGACGTACTGAGAGAGCACGAGCAACACAGGCAGCACGAGGTACGCGAGCGTGTCGTGCCAGCCGAGCGGCGGCGACAGGCCGTGCCACTCGTACCCAAGGGCTGCGTTCCCAAAGAGCCAACTGGTCCCTTTCGTGTAGTCATCCACGGGGCCCTCGAGCGACGGCAGCCACAGGAACGATTCCTCGAGACGGTCGGCTTTGGCTAGGTTGAGCACCGACCGGTAGAGCGCGATGAAGATCGGGATCTGCGCGAGCGAGGGCAGGCAGCCAGCGAGCGGGTTGACCTGGTTCTCCTGGTAGAGCTTCTGCAGCTCCAGATTCAAACGCGCCGGGTCCGCATTGCGGTACTTCTCCTGCAGCCGCTTGGCCGCGGGCTGGATGGCCTGCATCTTGGCCGTCGACTCGATCTGCTGCTTGTTCAGCGGCAGCGTGAGCAGCTTGAGCGCTGCCAGCCGGGCAGGCAGACGAAGAAGCAGCGTCAGAGGGCGAGTGATGAGCAATGTGGCAAAGCACGGAGTGAATAGATGCACGAAGCAGCGCGGCGCGGGCGACAAGCGCATGGCCACGCGCAAGGCACGCACAGATGGTGAACAGGATGATGGCTGGCCCAAACGCCTCGACCACGCCGGCGCCCTTGAGCGCATCATGCAGCGTAGTGATGGCAGTCTCAAAGGGCTTGACCAGGATACTGCACGCAGAAGCGAGGAGAGGGTTGTGCAGCCGACGTCAGAGCGATTCCTGAGGCAGCTGCAAGGGCACTGGCAGAGACGTAGGGCCTGCGGCAGTGCGCGGAGCGCACATGTCGAACCAGCCTGGTTCGGCCGCAGCAGCTGCCGCCTGCGCTGCCGCGGTTGCCTGAGCATCTGGCAGCAGGATGGCATCGGCGAGCAGCTGGAAGGTGCTGCCATCGAGGAGCATCGACGGTGAGGACGCCGCGCGGGCGTGAATGGCCGGGCGCAATTGAGACGCCATGTGCACAGGCCCGAAGGCCATGGGTGTCCAGAGCAGCGAGAGGAACATCGAGATTTCCGAGGCAGCGAAGTGTCCGACCTTGCAACGCGAAGTTCAAACAAGTATTGTCGGCGGGTGACGAACATGTGTTGACGCCCGACGGACTCACCGATCGACTCTACCTCTCGGGCGGCACTGACGGGAGCGATGTTTCTGTAATGTACCGACTTTTGCCCTCAACCACATGCTTCCTGCTCTTCCCATTGGTGCAGTACGCATCGGCTCAGACCGCCATCATCGACTGGTCACAGGTGCGTGTGGCCGCCGATGGTTCCACCGAGTTCGGCCCCACCGTCGAGGTGGGCGAGTCGCGGCTGAATGCATCAGGAATGCTGGGGTACTTTGGAAACAGCGACGGCTTCTACGGCCGGCCGTCATGGACGGAGATCGTTCAGATTATGGAGAACGACGACGGGCGTATCGAGGCGCTCAAAATACTAGGGGATGCCAATGTGCCGCGCGGGCGAGTCTCGTTTCGGACAGCGTCGGGGCACCAAGCCACCGAGAGGATGGCGATCCAGCTTCAGCTGCGAGATGATCCGAGCGACCCGAATGGCTTTGAGTGGAGCCCGGGCAACCATCAGATGGTGTGGGACCTGCGGCTGGCTCCGAAGAGCACCTGCCTGGACGAGAGCCCGCAACAGGAAAGCCCTTTCCCGCAGCTCGACTCCCGATTTTGGAGACCGGTGGGCGAGGCCGCAGCCTATTCGGACTCCTTGCTCTACTACTGCCGCTTCTCCGTGCTGGGCCCGAATCCAGCGGGCCATGCGGCGCTCTTCTATCGAGTGAGCGCGAGTGCGGTGCGTTGGGTGGCCAACAACTATCCGGATGCGGATTGAGATTGAAGTCGGTGCCCGCATCGCCGCGCATGATCCAAGTTCCAAGATGCAAGAACCAGAACACGCGATCGCCCACATACGGCCGGGCCCACGCGCCCGTAGATGGACGGTCCGGTGCCGTCCAGTCTCTCGCCGTCACCAAGGTTGTGGCCATTAGGGATGGCAATTAGGGATTCGTAGCGGGTTCGTCGTAGGCGGTAGGCATGCCGGATGGCGGTATTAGGCCGAACAGGCCGCCGGGGCGCGCGCCGCGTCCGAGCGTGTTTGAAGCCTTAGCCTATAACGCTGGTTCGCGGGGGGGGCGTGTGCCCGCCAGAGCACGTTACGTTAGGCATGTCCGCTCTTAAAGACTTAAACACCTCGAGAACCTGCCCGCTGGTTTGACGACGTGGTTAAACACCTGAGAAACCTCAAGCCGTTGCGTCATCGCCCATTTTGTCATGTCCGCATCGCCTCACGCGGCTTCTTGCTCGGTGGCGCGAGCTCACCTTCCTCAATCTCGCCCTCCTCAATCTCGCCCTCCTCGGCCTCCTCCTCCTTCCCCCGCGTCGTCTCGGACGGTGCCTCTCGCTTTTTCAGGCTCGGCGCCATGCCGGGCGGCGCCTCTCGCGTGACCGCGCCGTTCGCGTCGCTTCGGGAGCTCGAGGTGCCACTGCTACCACCGCCGCCATCGCCGCCGCCGCCGCCGCCGCCGCCGCCGCCGCCGCCGCCGCCGCCGCCACCTCCGCCGCCATTCGAGCCCGTCCTCTCATGAACGGGCGCGGCGCTTGGCGCGGCATTCGGCGTGGGCGCTTGCGGCAATCGCATGCGCTCCGCAGCTCCCTGGTTAGCGAGGGCTGCGTGAAGCCCATGCTCGCCGCCGGGACCCTTGTTCGCCTCGTACATATGCTGAATCTGTTGGACGATGGCTTCGATGGTCGCCCAGTGCACCTGGAAGGCGTGATACCACTTGCCGTCCGAGCCCGGCGGGTAGGACGGCAGTGTGAAGGCCTCGCCTTCGCCTCGGGCAGCCTTGGCCTCCAGGTAGGAGGCAGCCATCCATGCGGCCGCCGCGGCGAGGCAGCGCGGCGCGTACTGCAGGCACACGGTCGTGCGTAGTGAGTCGTTGATGATGATACGCGCAACCTGCCACAGCGCGTGCCCCCCGTTGATACTTTTCAGATATACGAAAAGGGGCCTGCCGCCGCATCGAGGATAGAGGCACGCCACGCACGCCCACGCACGTGCGCACGGACGCACGCACGGACGCGGCGCGGGACGAAAGAACGAGTGGGCACGAGTGAGCGAGGAGATGACAGCCGGAGCATGGCTGCAAACGGGATGCGTGGCAGCAGCGGCAGCAGCGGCGGCACGTGCGGCACGTGCGGCACGTGCGGCACGAGCGGCGGCAAGGGCACGCACCGGTATGCATGCTCGACGGAGAGGTCGAAGCCGAGCACACGGAGCAGCTCGCGCTCACAGATGAGCACCTGTTCCCTGAGCTTCGAGAGGTCCTGGTCACTCTCGGGGCCCTGGTGGGTCGTGTGCTGCACCTTGTACGTCTCGACAATAACGTCGCGCAGCTTCTTGGGCGTCTCCTCCACCTTCGAGGCCAGGAAGAGGCACGTCGTGGCCACCTGTGGGCGTGCAGGAGCAGTGGTGTCCGCTGATACGGAGACACGACGTGGCAGTGCCGCCGCATCCCACCGCGCTGCAGACTGGCGCGCGGGCGGCAGTTTGCCTGAAAGCGTTCATAGTGCTCGTGCGACTCCGTCGCATAAAAGCGGTGGTAGAAGACGATGGCTGTTGCGATGCTCAGCTGTGGCCTGCGAGGTGTACAGAGGCAGGAGAAGCAACCGTCGCGTTCTGTTCGACGGCGGCGCGCGCAGGGCGTTCGAGAGAGGGCATGCCAAGCTCACAGACGCAGCCTATGGCCAGACTCTTGCAGGAAGGCGCACGTCGCCAGGCGGCACTCCTGCTCACGGCTCTTCGCCTTTTCGGCGCCGTACTTCTTTGCGAAGTAGGCGCGCGAGGGCGAGTTGTCGATCTCCTCGAGCGACATGCACCAGGGCGCTGCACGCTCGGTCGGAACTTCCTGGCTGGGCGCCCTCGATGATGAAGAAGCGCCGTTGGAAGCCGAGCGGGCAGCGCCCCGATCGCGCGAGTGGTCTGCCATCCGCGAGGTCAGAACTTGCCGAGAATGGTAACTCGACCTAGGCGCCGACAGGCATGGGTTTCGAAAGGACCGAAGTGAGTCATTCGTTAATGTGGGTTGTCGGGGTTCTCAAAACGTCTCAATGTGCCATTCACAATGAGGAAAGCGGGTCTCGACGTCGCCCGTGCGGCGTATGCGTGGAGCGGCACCGTGGATCGCCGTCCTCGTCATCATGGCAACAGCAGACGCCCTGGAGCCAAAGCTTCGCTTATTCCTCGAGCGGCGCGTGAGTGCGGCGCTCACGGGCGTGGCCAGCGGGCGAATCGACAACGTCGCGATCCACGAGCGGGTGCCAGCACTTGTGGACGGCCTTGCGGCGGATCTGGATGGTCGCAGCTCTGCGGCCGCCGACGCGCTGAACCCGGCCGATTTGAAGAAGCGTAGCGCGCGGGTGCACAAGGTGGCGGTGCAAGCTGCCCTCGCCATCGAGAACGACCCGGCGCTGCGCGTCGCTTGCGCAAATGGCGAGGTGGGTCTCCTCCAGTTGGCGGAGGCACAGTCGCAAAGGCGTCGTGCCGCCGTGCAGATGTACAACGTGATCAACGGGCACCACCGTGAGATGCGCAAGGTGGCCAAGACCGCAATCGAGGGGCCTGGGTCCTCTGCCGCCGGCGTTCGTGACGACGGCGGCAGCAGCAGCGGCAGCAGCGACGGCGGCATCGCACCAGCTTCGGGTGCAGCCTCCGCGGCGCCTACCGCCGCCGACGACGCCGAGGCGTGGCGCCACGCGACCGCCGACGAGTCATCTCTACGCGAGTATGCGGCTGCGGCGACGCAGATCGGCACGCGCGCGTGGGTGCGCGCGGGTATCGATTGGTCGGTGGCGCAAGCCAACGGTTTCTTCCGTGAGGGCGGCAGTGCGCGCCTGACGAAGCGCGAGGTGCTCGGCTATTCGTACGCGACGAGCGGCGGCCCTCCGGACGGGCCGACGGTCGAGTGGCTGATGTGCACCGCCGCGTCGGAGGGCGGGCGCGCCCCCACCGAGCCTCTTCGGCTCCTCGATGTCGGCTCGTGTGGAACGCTATTCGACGCTCGGTACGACGCTCTTGCATGCACGGCGCTTGACCTATGCCCCCAAGAAGGCAACGGCCACGTGCTCCAATGCGACTTCCTGCAGCTTGGGATAGGGCCATCGGATGGCGCTCCGGCCATCGAGCCACACGAGCGCTTCCCGGCGGGTCGACTGACCTCCCTGCCCGCGGCCTCCTTTGACGTCGTCGTGCTCTCCCTGGTGCTCTCGTACTTGCCCATCCCGCGCCAGCGACATGCGATGATCCTCAAGGCTCGCCAGCTGCTCCCCACGCCGGACGCGTGCTCAACGCAGCTGACTGCCGCCGCCCAGGCCGCCGCCCAGGCCGCCATGCACGATGCCGATCCGGCCACTAGCAGCGGTGTGAGCAGGGGCGAGATCAGTGGGGTGCGCTGGCGTCGGGGACTGCTCCTCATCGTGGATACGTACTCCGTCGACAGACGCGCGCGCTCGTGGCGCGACCAGACCCGGCTGCGTGAGTGGGCCGCGGCCATCGAGAGCGCAGGCTTCGTCTTCCTGCGCCACGTGACGCTCCAGCGCTCGCACGCGCTCGCGTTTGCGACGGCGCCGATGAGCGACGCTGAGCTCGCTGCGCTGGCGACGCGAGAGCCGATGGAGATGCACATGAAGCGTGAGCAGCGCGCGCAGGGCTGGGAGGCGGGCATGGGCCATGGCGCATCATGGGCCGCGGGTACAGACCTAGTTTAAATCCAAGTTGAGAAAAGTTTTCGGAGGCGCGTCGGGCGCAAAAAACAAGCACTAAAACCGTGTTCGCGAAATCAGACATGCCGCCGCCGATGTCCGGCAGCGAAGGTGGCCCACCACCTCCGCCTGTCACGCAATTCGGCATGCCCATCGGTGCTTCGGTGCTGCCGGCGGCGGCGGCGGCGCCGGCCGAGGTGGAAGTTTGGGATGAGAAGCTCGACCTAATCACCCAACGGATCTACTACTACAATCGCCAGACTGGCGAAAGCGCATGGGTCAAGCCCGAGCTACTGCCGCCGCCGCCGCCGCCGCCGCGCCCGCGAGCTGCACCACCACCAGGGGTCGTCAATAGCGAGCTGAGCGGTATTGGCTCCTACCCAGTGCTCCCTTCGGCGCCGGTTGACACCGCCGCCTTCGTCAGCAAGCTAGCGGCAACTCCGTACCCGCTGCCGCCGCCACCATCTACCGCGCATGCCGGGAGCTTTGCAGCGCGGGCACCGCTGCCGCCGCCGCCCGTCGCGGCGCTGAGCATGCCGCCGGGGCCGGGCAGGATGCAGCCAGCGCCGCCGTCGACCTACGCCGGGAAGCCACCACCGCCGCCGTCGCCGCCGCCAACATTCCACCAACAGCCGGGGCCGCAACTGAACCCCGCCGGCATACCGCCGCCGTTGCCGCCGTTGCCGCCGCTGCCGCCGCTGCCGCCGCTGCCGCCACTGCCGCCGCATTGGCAGGTACCGCCGCTGCAAGCACGAGCGGAGGCGCCGAAGGGGTCTCTATGCTCGCCACCGCCGCCGCCGCCGCCGCCCGCGGCCTCCGCTGCGGCTGGCGGCTCCAAGGGCGGCGCCGCTAACGCGCCGCAGCCGCAGCCGCTGCCGCAGACGCAGACGCAGACGCGGACGCAGACGCAGACGCCACAGACGCCACAGACGCAGACGCCACCGCCGACGCCGCAGCAGACGCCGCAGCAGACGCCGCCTGGCGGCGCTGGGGGGCCGAACGTGTCTGCGCCGCCGCCGCCGCCGCCGCCGCCGAGGGGTCAGGATGGCACCGAGGCGCCGCCGTCGCCGATGCTCTCGCCCGAGCATCACTACTATGAGATCCTCGGGGTGGGATACGGGGCGACCGATTTGGAGATTCGAAGAGCGTACCAACGGCTCGCGAAAAAGTACCACCCGGACAAACAGAAGAGTGACGGGCCCGAGGGAGCGGCCCTCGCGGCCGACCGGTTCAAGCAGGCGAACCGCGCGTACAAGGTGCTGATAAATCCATCGAAGCGCCAGGCGTATAATCAGGTGATCACGCTCGTGTGGGACATTGCCGAGGGTTGACGCCTGTGTTAGAGTATACCGGACGCACGACAATGGAGCCGCGTCCGGCGCGATCGTAGACCGGCGGGGCGGAGAAGCAACAGACGGATAGGTAGCGCGTTTGGACTACTTGTTGTTAGCGGCTTCCGGTTCGCGCGCTATTTTTACGTTTCTTTCCGCTTAGCCTCTGCCATGGCCTCTGCCGGTGCGGGAATTATGAAACTCAGTCTCAAGCCTAACACGCTAAATTTTCGTAGGGTATCGAGAACCGCTCTGAAACCGCTTTCAGAAGCCTCGCAGGAACCACAGCGCTGCCGTCGCGGGTTCCAGCTTCAGCTTTGAATAGTTTCGCCGAGTCCGTGCGGAAGGTCCGGGGTTATCCACATCTGCCGAGCAGCAAAGCGGTTCATGCCCTTTGCGCTTCGTTTGCAGCGGCCATGGCGGCGGGTAAAGATTGGCATCTAACAGGCTTGCCAAGCTCAAGGGAGCACATGAGAGCAGTGGCGCGCCCAGGCAGGGCGGGAGGACGCGCACATAGGTGGGCACGTAGGATCCGCTCGCCCTCATTCCTCCTCACGCGGCTTCTTGCTCGGTGGCGCGAGCTCACCTTCCTCAGTCTCGCCATCCTCGGCCGCCTCCTCCTTCCCCCGCGTCGTCTCGGACGGTGCCTCGCGCTTTTTCAGGCTCGGCGCCGTGTCGGGCGGTACCTCTCGCGTGACCGCGCCATTCGCGTCGCTTCGAGCGCTCGAGGTGCCACTGCTACCACCGCCGCCATCGCCGCCGCCGCCGCAACCGCCGCCGCCGCCGCCGCCACCGCCGCCGCCGCCGCCGCCGCCACCGCCGCCGCCACCGCCGCCGCCATTCGAGCCCGTCCTCTCATGAACGGGCGCGGCGCTTGGCGCGGCATTCGGCGTGGGCGCTTGCGGCAATCGCATGCGCTCCGCAGCTCCCTGGTTAGCGAGGGCTGCGTGAAGCCCATGCTCGCCGCCGGGACCCTTGTTCGCCTCGTACATATGCTGAATCTGTTGGACGATGGCTTCGATGGTCGCCCAGTGCACCTGGAAGGCGTGATACCACTTGCCGTCCGAGCCCGGCGGGTAGGACGGCAGTGTGAAGGCCTCGCCTTCGCCTCGGGCAGCCTTGGCCTCCAGGTAGGAGGCAGCCATCCATGCGGCCGCGGCGGCGAGGCAGCGCGGCGCGTACTGCAGGCACACGGTCGTGCGTAGTGAGTCGTTGATGAAGTTCCACGCAATCTGCGCCAGGTCGCGCCGCCCGTTGATGCTCTTCACATAGGCGAGAAGGGGCCTGCCGCCGCATCGAGGATAGAGGCACGCCACGCACGCCCACGCACGTGCGCACAGACGCACGCACGGACGCGGCGCGGGACGAAAGAACGAGTGGGCACGAGTGAGCGAGGAGATAACAGCCGGAGCATGGCTGCAAACGGGATGCGTGGCAGCAGCGGCGGCACGTGCGACACGTACGGCACGTGCGGCACGTGCGGCGGCAAGGGCACGCACCGGTACGCATGCTCGACGGAGAGGTCGAAGCCGAGCACACGGAGCAGCTCGCGCTCACAGATGAGCACCTGTTCCTTGAGCTTCCAGAGGTCCTGGTCACTCTCGGGGCCCTGGTGGGTCGTGTGCTGCACCTTGTACGTCTCGACAATCACGTCGCGCAGCTTCTTGGGCGACTCCTCCACCTTCGAGGCCAGGAAGAGGCACGTCGTGGCCACCTGTGGGCGTGCAGCAGCAGTGGTGTCCGCTGATACGGAGACACGACGTGGCAGTGCCGCCGCATCCCACCGCGCTGCAGACTGGCGCGCGGGCGGCAGTTTGCCTGAAAGCGTTCGTAGTGCTCGTACGACTCCGTCGCATAAAAGCGGTGGTAGAAGACGATGGCTGTTGCGATGCTCAGCTGTGGCCTGCGAGGTGTACAGAGGCAGGAGAAGCAACCGTCGCGTTCTGTTCGACGGCGGCGCGCGCAGGGCGTTCGAGAGAGGGCGTGCCAAGCTCACAGACGCAGCTTCATGCCAGACTCTTGCAGGAAGGCGCACGTCGTCAGGCGGCACTCCTGCTCACGGCTCTTCGCCTTTTCGGCTCCGTACTTCTTTGCGAAGTAGGCGCGCGAGGGCGAGTTGTCGATCTCCTCGAGCGACATGCACCAGGGTGCTGCACGCTCGGTCGGAACCTCCTGGCTGGGCGCCCTCGATGATGAAGAAGCGCCATCGGAAGCCGAGCGGGCAGCGCCCCGCTCGCCCAAGAGGTTCGCCATTGTGAATATGTGCCCCAACTGTGAATTCATCCTGCGCCAGGATAGCACACGCGGCGACTCTGACAGCGAGCCTTTCTTTTTGCAAGACTCACTCTTCAGTGTTTCCGAAACGCCATCTCGAATTCCCCGATGGCCGACGCAAGGGGCACGCCAGCCCCTTGGCCGATGGAGCCCTTTCGTGTGGGCAAGATCACCGCCGCGCTCCTCGCCTTCGTGCACGCCGCGATCCTCGCGTACCATCTCAATGATCTTCCACCTGCGGTATCACCGCCAGATATCAACGCCGCTGCCACCGATCTCACCGATCTCGCCACCGCTGCCGCCGCTGCCGCCCATCCGCTCTTCACACCTGAGCAACTCTCGCAACACACGACCAAACCCATCCTGCTTGCTATCCTTGGCGACGTTTTTGACGTGACGACTGGCGCGACACACTACGCCAAGGGCTCGTCGTATGCACATTTTGCGGGTCGCGACGCCTCGCGTGCCTTTGCGACCGGCGACAACACCGCCTCCGGCCTCACCGACGACGTGAGCGGCCTGGACGACGAGGCGCTGCATAGCATCGGCAGCTGGCATAGCTTCTTCGCCAACCACGGGACGTACACGCGTGCCGGCCGCGTCATCGGACGTCACTATCATTCCGACGGGTCGCCGACGCACGCCTTTCCACGGGAGGCTCTGGAGCAGGCTGCGGCCGAGGAAGCCGAGCGCAAGCGGCGCCGTCCGCAGTGCAACTCCCGCTGGTCGGCCAACGAGGGTTCGGAGGTGTGGTGCTCGGTGAAGAGCGGAGGCATTGAGCGTGACTGGATCGGCGTGCCGCGCCGCTACACAGAGTCGTTAGACCCCGCGGCGCAGGGTAGCCGTGGCGACGGTGGCAGTGGCGGCGGCGGCAGTGGCGGCGGCGTCGGCGGCGCGTCGCCCGAGCAGTGCGTGTGCCTCGCGCCCGAGGAGGCAGCCCGCACGCGAGAGATGCCGGTGCCCTACCTTGCCTTGTACCCGGGGTGCTCCCCGGACGCAGAGCGCTGCATAAAGACGCCCCCGCCTTCCACACGGCTTCCGTCCTCGGTTGATGTCGGGTGATAGAAAGTTGACAGAAAGACGGTCACCATAATCTCAAAACCACGACGGTGTTTATTTTCAAGTACAAGTTTTTGCGGTGTCAGCACAGTTTTGAGCTTTTGACACATCATTCATCAATTGTCCAGCTGTGATTCACAGAGAAATTACTCAAACGTTTGAAGATTGGACACACAGAACCCCGCAAAAAAGGCGAAGGGCGCATGGAGCTACAATTCACCCTTTACCGGTACAATTGCTGGTACCCGGTACAATTGCCGAAACCATCTCTTTCCTCTCTTTTCTGTGTGGGGGGGGGAGACAAATGCCTGCCGTCTTCTTCCTCAATGCTTGCTGGGCTGCCCCGTGGGACCGCATCGGCCCGTGGAACATCTTCAACGCCAAGGACCCATTCCTCGGCGAGGCAGGTACACTCGCGACCGCAGCCTCGCCCGAGGCCAACCCTGACATCATCTACGCGGGCGGCCAGAACAACGGCGTGTCGAGCGGCGTCATCAAGTCGGCCGACGGCGGCAGGCACTGGCAGCGCAAATCCAAGGGCCTCTGGGACACGCGGATCTCCGGCGTGTGGGTGCATCCCGATTCGCCGATGGGGAGCCACGTCTTCGCAGGGACTTACAGCGGCATCTACGAGAGCCAAGATGCCGCCGAGAGCTGGACGTTCTGCAACGAGACGCGCGGCTGGGGTGACGTGATTTCCTTCCGCGCGGGCGTCATCCAGGGCAAGGATTATATTCTCGCCAACGGCGCGAGCGGCTACATCTTCACGAAGCCCATGGAAGGCGGCACGTGGCAGAAGATCAAGGCCCCCGGCGGCATCGCGAACAACCATCACCTTAGCGTAGTGATTACCGACGGCCTGACCGAGGTCGTCACTTGCATCGGCGGCTGGGGCGGCGGCACCCTGTATTACGGTAGCGTAGACACACCCACCGACATCACCTGGGTTGGCCCCATCCAGCTCAAGAACCAGACATACAACACGTGGGACCTCTTCCCGGGCACTAGTCAGATCTTCGGCAAGTGCCAGAAGCCCAACCAGTGCGACACCGACGTCCACCCGATCGGCCAGTTCGCCGACCTCTCGGCGTGCGAGAAGGCCGTCAACGCGAGTGGCCTCGTGGTCGCGTCATACACGTACCAGCACAACGTGAGCGGCCTCGGAGACTTCGCGGGCTGATGACCTCTGATGATGACCTCTGATGATGACCTCTGATGATGACATCTGATGACATCTGATTGCATCCCTCATCAGGTAAGCGGCCTTGGAGTTTACGCGGGCTGGTGCTACGTGATCACGTCCTTCGTATTCGACCCGCAGCCACAGGCCGACGTCGACTCCGGGCGTGCGCACAAACCTCTTCCCTGATGACATCTGATTGCCTCCTCTCACCTGATGACTTCTGATTGCCTCCCTCACCTGATGACATCTCATTGCCTCCCTCATCAGGTGCGCCCGGCCTCTTCCCGGGCGGCAACATCGACTGCTCCAACGCGGCCGTCGACCCGAAGGACCGCAACCATCTCCTCTTCTCCAAGGGAGGGCAGTTCCATGCGTATGAGAGCAAGGACGGCGGACTGACCGTGCGCGAGTTCACGCACTCGTCCGCCTTCTTCGTCATGATTGACCATGCGGGCTGGTTTTACACGGCGACGCAGTCGGGCGCCTTCGTGAGCACCAACGGCGGCGATACGTGGACTGCGCTGCATGTGTGGTTCGAGTCCATCTCGCCGCCGGGGCGCGTCATCGACCGCGTGCCCCACGACTTTCAACGGATCGTGCCAGACTTTCGTAGCAACCAGATCGCAATCCCCTCCGACCAGGGTCTTCACTATGTGAACCGGACGGCGATCCGCGCAGGCATCTTCAACCTCTCGATCGCCGTGGGCGACATGAAGAACGCCATGTCCCTCTCAGCGATCATCGCGCCCAGCAAGACCGTACCCGGCAGCCGCAACCTCGTCGTCAACATGTGGGATTGGAACGTCGTCGCCTCTTGGGACGACGGCGCGACGTGGGCGGGCTGGCTCGACGGAGAGGCAAGCCCGGGCTACTGCGGCGAGGGCGGCGGCGGCCAGAACCTCGGCGCGAGCGGTTATGGGGTCATGTTCCACGGCCAGTGGCTCGCTGTGACGGCCGATGGCGGGCACAATTGGGTGCGGCACAATCTGCCAGGCGGAGCTGGCGCGTTTGATTACGTGCGCAAGCCGGGCTCGCGCTCGGAGCCTGCCGAGACGTGGTTTACGATCATGGGGGCGCCGGCACGCAAGGCGGCGTGGTTCCGTCGCGACGACGGCGACGAGAAGGAGCGTCACGACGACGACGACGACGATGGCCGCTGCCTACGATGGTTGAAAAATCAGACATGCCCCGACAGGCATCTCTACGACAAACCTTACTCCCCGCTCCTCGACGATGACGATGACGACGACGGCGAGGAGGAGGCCCCCGTTTACTACCCGGGTCTGCCGCCGCCCTCGCCGTCCAATGAGAATGTGCAGTACCTCGTCGTGACGCACGACTTTGGCTTGAACTGGACATGGACCCCTTTCCCCAAGGCGCTGCAACCGGGCGCCATCGCCGTCGACCCAACAGATGGGCAGAGCGTCTTCGCGTACACGGAGAGCTGCCTGAGCCATAGCGACGACCAGGGCGCATCCTGGTCCACGTGCTGGAACAAGACGGGGCTGACGGGCAAGTTCTCGAAGCTTCTGATCAAGGACTCGAGGACCCTCTTTATGATGCGCAAGTCTGCGGTACCGTTGCGCACCAACGACGGTGGGGACACATGGGCTGAGCTCACGTCGGCTGCGCCTCTGTTCAAATACGGCGCCACCTTTGATGGGAGCCTCTCATGGACTGGCAAGACGCTCGTGCTCGCGGGCGGCGACCTGAGCGCCATCGACCGCGGCGAGTACGGAACGGCTGTCTGGAAGTCGACTAACGACGGCGACGACTGGGTCGACGAGACGGGGGACCTCGTCACCGTCAGCCCCGGGCCGAGCGTGTGGTACGAAACTGACTTTTACTTCGTGACACGTGGTGAGGGCGTGACCGTGAAGCGCAACTTTGAGGCGTGAGGCGGGAATGTGAGGAGTGACTTACGCGTCACCCCTTTAACCCCGTAGGCGGGAATGACTTACAGGGTGACGCATCGGGACGGTCCGGTCTTCTGAGTCGGTGCAGGCTTGTGTGCTTCTTTGGCAGAAGATGGCATCGGATCCGACAGCGTGCGACCTGCAGGTCAGAGCCGCGCAGCGCGCACACGAAAATGAAAAATCGGGGTTTCGTGCCCGCGACGCCGGTCCGGCGGCTTCGCGCACCTGTCTCTGCAAAACTAAGCACGTGTGAGATGCATCCGTGTGCCCGTGAGCGCCCGTGCGCCCCGTGTGTGTCCCGGCGGCCCCCCCGGAGTCTTTTTACTGGTACCGAGCTCTTTCCGAGCTCTGCCCGTACGGATCCGTCGGGTTCTTGAAAAGACACCGCGCGGGGGGTACAGTACAGCACTCTGAAGTTCTCTTTGTGGTTTTCAGCGAAATTTGTGTATCGGATAGGGATGGCGCCTTCGCCCCTTATTTCGATGCTCACGGCCGACGGCGCCGCGCTGCAGGCAGAGATTATGCGGGTCGCGGCGACGCTCGGGCTCAACGACGTGCTCGGATGCGCCCCGCGTACGTACCGCACGTATCTCCCCTTGAGCTCGGCCGAGTCGCTCTGGCGGCTTTGGATGCTGGAGGTGACGACGCAGGCGGCCCTCGGCAGCAACACGTCGCGCATCGTGGTGCAAAGCACGGACGCCTTGCGCTACGATTTGTTCTCCGGGCCAGTCACCCGTAACGACACCTTGACGATGTGCCCTGCCGATCGGTACTGGCGCGTCGCGTCCAACGTCAACGGCGACGACCTGCGAGTGATCTTGAGCAGCCTCGGCGCGGGTCCAGGCATTTCGAGTGGCACCACTCGGAGGCGCGCGCGTGCGCTTCAGAGTGGGGTGCTGCCGATGCTGCCGCCGCCGCTGCCGGCGTATGCGGCGACCTCGGCTCCCGTCGACGGCCGGATGTACGCTGCGAACCGCCCTACTGACGCCCTGCTGGCCTGTGATTGCGACTTGGATTGCCACATTGGCTCCACGAGAGCTGTGGGGAGACCAGTGGGGAGAGCTATGGGGAGACCTGTGGGGAGACCCTTGGGGAGAGCTATGGGCGGTCTCTCACCAGCTGCCTCTGAGTGCCATTCGTGTCTGTCTGGGTGCGCCTGATTGCAGGTACGAGCTCTGGACGGTCAGCTCCAATCTGAACCGCGTGATGCAGGCCTATAAGGCCCGGACGAACCGAACTGAGATCCCGGTGGTCATGCTCAACGGCTCGACCACCACCGAGCTCTGGTTCGATTGGGTGCCGCGCGCCTGGCCGTGTGTCCAATCCAGCGGCGACCCGTGGCGTCAGCTAGACTACTTGGTGTACACACGCTATTGCTTGCTTGCTTTCTGCCTCGCCGTCGTCACGACGGTGATGACGGTGGCAACCATCGCGGCATACCGTGAATGGAAGCCTTACATCCTCTCCGTGTTCTATATCGTCCGTGTGCGTGTGTCGGGACGATCGACGCGCGAAGTGCCAGTGGAGGTGCAAGCCAAGGAGCTTGAGGAGGTGCCCGCTAAGACGCTTGTGGAGGTGCCCACCAAGCCGCTTGAGGAGGTGCCCGCCAAGACGCTTGTTCAGAGAGGGGCAACAGAGGTGCCCGCCACAACGCTCGGTTCGACTCCGACTCCGATGGAGGAGGTGCCCGCCACAACGCTCGGGTCGACTCCGACTCCGATGGGTGCCGGGCAGCCAGCCTCGTCCTCGGCGACCCTTCCACGTTCGATGCCGGATGACTGGGATGAGCTTTGACAACACCGCTGTGACGAGCGTTGACGGAACTTAACGGTCAGGACGTCACCAAACTATAACGGGCTGTGATGTAACGGTACTTGGCGATCAGGCATCTCGACCATAGCGCCCAGTTGAGAGTTGTCCCGGAGCGCTGGGTAGTCGTGCCCAGTGATCGCCAAATGTGCAACTCTCACGTGGAAGAATGTGCTGGTTCACTCACAACTTGCACACCCACACGCGCCCAAAGTCCCAAGAATCCCGAAAAGTTCCCACATCCGAGTTGTGTATCCGAAAAGTCTCAGCGTCTGCTGTGGTGCTGTCAAACTGAAATAGCATATGGTGTGTGTCGTCACTTTGAGGTCCTTTACGAATTCACAACTATACACCGATACCGAGTACGCTGTTACCGGCGAAACGTTTTCCGTTCAGACACCGACACGGCAAGCGCAGGGGCGCGTCGGGGTGTGTGTGCCCGCGCTGTGTGTCGTGTGTCGGCGGTCGCCGGGGGTCAGGCACGTCACGTCAAATCTGAACGTATTGCCTTCGCGGCCTCGAGTGAAGGGCGCAAGGGAGCGCCCCCTCCCAGAACGCGCGCCGCGATGAGCGCGCCGGCTTGGCTTGCGGCGAGCGTGCCTCTCGCCGTCTGCGCGGCCAAGGTGCTAACAAGCGCCTCCACCTCGCCCTCCTCCCCCAATCGCTCCAGGAGAGCCGCGAGTGCGTGGGTGCGCACTGAGAGCGTCGCTTGCGCCTCCCGGCGGCGAGTGTGCGCGCCGGCGGCCGTCATCACCGCCTGGAACTCGTCGAGACAGTCGGCAACTGTCGCTACGCTCTCAACCAGCGCCGCTGCCCTCCGCTTGGAACGTCCGCTATCCAGTTTCGTCGAATCGCTCGCTCGGGCAACACTCTCGCCGTCGCCGCTCCCGCTCTCGCCGTCGCCGCTCCCGCTCTCGCCGTCGTCGCCCGTCTCGCCGCCAATGTCAAACTGGGGTTGTGGCGCTCGGAGCTGGCTGAGCGCTGAGACTTGTAGAACACGCGTATTCCAATGCGGCGATCGGGGCTGCATCACCTTCAACGCGGAGCGCAGCTGGCTCGCGGCCTTACCCGCTGCCGCACGCAGCGGCCCGTCGGCCTTCGTCACGATCACGATGTCGGCCAGCTCCATAATCCCGCGCTTGATCCCTTGCAACTCATCGCCCGCTGCCGGAGGGACGAGCAACACGAACACGTCCACCATCCCGGCCACGGCCACTTCGGACTGCCCGACACCCACCGTCTCGACGATGACACGGTCATAACCTGCGCATTCGCACAGAAGGATCGCGTCCTCGGTGCGTCGTGCGACGCCACCGAGTGCACCTCGCGTCGGCGATGGTCGCACGAAGGCCCGACGGTCAGCGGCAAGTGTTGGCATGCGTGTCTTATCGCCAAGAATCGATCCTCCACTTCGCGAGGATGATGGGTCAATTGCGAGCACGGCGAGCGCATTACCTCGCGACAGGAGCTCGTTTCCAAGGGCCTCAATCAGCGTCGACTTGCCCGCTCCTGGCGGACCGGAGATGCCTATACGCAGGCTGCTGCGCAGCCCTGCACGCCTCGGCAGAAGCGCGTTCAGCATTGTGTTAATAGCTTCACGATGTCGCGGTGCGCGCGACTCGGCGAGAGTGATGGCGCGGCTCAGCGCCGCGCGGTCACGCGCGAGCAAGGCTTCAGCGAGCTTGGTCGCCATTTTTGCTTGCACGATGTCGCGGTGCGCGCGACTCGGCGAGAGTGATGGCGCGGCTCAGCGCCGCGCGAGCAAGGCTTCAGCGAGCTTGGTCGCCATTTTTGCTTGCTGTGAATGATGTGTGTCTTAACATGAATGATGTGCGGCAGCACAACGAGACGACTCACGAACCTCACGAACCACCTCAAAGCCAACCCCACTCACCGACTCACGCGCCAGACCACACACCCGATCCCCGGGACGTCCTCACCTGGCGCGGGGCCCTACTGGTAGCTCAAGGTTTTATTGCTGAACTTTGGGGTTGGCGGGGGCTCCTTCGCACCTGATTTCGCCCCCCGGAAAGGTCTTCCGGCCTGGTCTGCGAGGCGCTGTTGTGCTCGGGGCAACGAATGGTCTTGCTTGACGGTGAACTTAGGAGCTCCTAAGCACCGACGCAGACCATCGCGCCGTGTTTCGAGCAAAAAGTCTCCTTGCACCGCATGCAGGTGCGGCATTTGCGGACTGATGGAGGGCGTAGTGCGGTAGCTCCAAGGCCACCAGCTCACTTTCCAATGGGGGTTGCAGCATGTATGGCCTGGAGTGCAGCTCAATTGCACGGCGTACACGCCGAGGGCGCACGAGGCGGCACGACGAGAGAGCACCCAGTAGAAGTCGTGGCAATACATATGGCCGGAGTGCCACTCCTCCGTGTAAGCCGTCCAATGTCCCATCGACGACTCGAAGAGCACATCAACTCTACTGTACACGACTCGACTGAACTTGAGCCCGCTGCTCTGCTCGTGCTTCTGAACATGATCCCATGCCAACCACAATGAGCACCAGAGCGGCGTCCACGTTGCGAGCGTATTTTGGCTGAAGCAACTCGAGTGGAGCAGAGCGGGCAGGCCGTTACGCAACACTTTGCACTTCGGGCAGGCGCGGTGACACGAAGAACTCGCGATGCGCGCATACTGGCACGGCATGCACACATGATGAGAATACATGTTGCATAGCTCCTCGCCACCACATGCACCCGTGTCGTCCTCTTGCAGCAGCAAGAAAACGGCTGAAGCATTCGCGTCCATGTCGAACGGAAGCACCACGTGCTTAGCGTGCGATTCAAGGAACAGTCTTGTGGCCGCAGCGATGCTCACATTGGTTTTGAAGACGGAGCCGCCTTGACGGCACTGGCCAGTGACTATGAATGCCGTAGCGGGCGCTCGAGTTAGCGCTCGTGCCATTGACCCTTTGAATCACTTGACCACGTACACGGTGCCTTGCACATTATGAATACACACAACACGTAAGCAGCACAGCCGTGAAAACATGGCACACATTGGTTCCACGAATATGATTGCATGATTTCTGAATGTGGTTGGTTGCATGCGCGTTCTAAAAACAACTCCTCCCCAGAAGCATGCGACCCGGTATGTGACTATCGGCGGCGTTCACAGCAAGCTCCGAAGTGTCTCTTCACACAGAATACCGGGTATGTCATTCGGCCCAGCGCACACAAAGGTCAAGTCAAGTCAAGTCAAGTCTATACATAAACAACAGACAACCATACGGAAGCCTATCGAATGTGCTCCGGAAGCCAGCAGGGGAGGACTTGACTTGACTTGACTTGACTTGACACACAAAAGGGCACTATAATAATCATGTGAACTTCTCCTCCTCGTTCTTGCCGGACCGACCATGCCAGTTTGTGCTTCGCAAGCGCTCCCTGTGTGCGTCGTGGGCACTGCAAAGCGATTACTGACTAGCAACCGCTATTGCAGGCGGCACTGGCGGTGCAGTGGCTCCAGCACTGCAACACCTCTCCAGCCATGGAGACTACACAACCGATGGATTGTGTTCGCCGGTGACTCGACGCACCGCAATTTACATGACGCGTTCCTGAAACATCTGCGAGACTGCTTCAACGCGACTTTGCGTGTTGCAGTACCGCGCGTTGGAGGGTGGGTGATCATTGATGACGACTTACAAAAGGACCACGACACCGTTGTCACTTTCAGTAGGGCAGGCCACGCTTTCAGCACGCTGCTCATCTCTATGAGATTTCTGCGCGGACTTGATCTGCACAAGCTGGAACGCAACGCAGATGACTGGCGCCAGCGGCTGCACTACCCCAACTGGCTGGAGCGTTCCCGGAGACGCCCACCAAACTTAGTGTACGCCTCCGACTCATTCAGTCAGGATCCGCTTGGGGGCTACTGGACGGCGAGAAGCCCGCAGCCCGATCTCCTCTTCCTGCACTCGTGCGCGTGGGACCTGCCACAGGTCAATCGAAGCGGAGAGTACTACCCCCACATGGCCCCGGGTGCCACGTGTGAACCGCCGCCTGCGACGCAAAATGTCACAGTTCTTGACGGCCTGTGCGAGACGCACAAGAAAGCGGACGATCCGCCTTGCAAGGAATGGAACGAGCCAGTGCGCACACTCGGGGCGCCCTGCATTCGTCGGGGCGCTGGCTTGAGTGACCGCCAAATCTACGATGGGTTCTCTGCCAACTTGCGGGCAGCAGTACGGCTGACAAGAGCTTCACTCGGCCCCACTGGCCGGCTACTGCTCCGCAATTGCCACACAGGTGTGAATGATTCTCGGCCTGGCGCCAAGAACCAGCAGTTTCAGGCCCTTGGCTTGATGTCGGCATCCATCAACGTGGTTGCAGCTCAGGCTTGTGTACCTCTCTTTGACGTGTGGGGACTAGATTCTGCGGCAGGTCACCAAGAGCATGCAGGCGCAGAAGACTTTCACATGCCAGAGCTGTCTGTCTCACGCACGGCACTCATCGCCCTGCTGGCATTCCAGCAGCTCTTCCGATAGCATAAAGCGTACACACTGGATTTGAACAATCATTTCGTGCCAGGTGGGGATAGGCGGTCAGGTGCACTGTGGTGTGAACGCCCCGCCCGCGCCGCGCCGCCGCGCCGGAAAGCGGAACGGCGGTCGGGTGCGCTCCGTTCGCCGGCCTCCCAGCCCCGAGCCCGCAAGAGCGGCTCTCACGTCCGGTCCCACGTTGGTATAAAGGTTGGTATTAGAACCCTTACCCGATCGAGGGCTGTGGCGCGAACCAGCCTTGAGTTATTAGTCTAGAGTCGGTGCTTCCTCCGTATACGGTATAGCCGGACGGACGAGACCCCAGACCGGGGCGTCACCGCGTGGGCTCCACGCGGGGGCTCGAGGCTGTCTCGGTGCTTTCACCGCGCCAGCTCAGATGATGGAGGCGGAAAGCGCCGTTGCACTCAATTGATCCATCTCCTGCTGCAGCTGGATGCATTGGTCAAACTGGCCTGCGGCGGATGCGGCGCTGATCTGCTGATGGAGGATCTGTTTGCGTGCGAGGGCCTCTTGGAGAAGCTTACAGCGATGCCAGTCACTCGAGGCCTGCGCCTGCTGCAGCTGCTGCTCCAAGGCCACCGCTGGAGATGCCGGTGCGCCCGCTACGGCGCCTCGCGTCGGGAACGATGGCACTGGCGGCAGAGCCCTCGCCGGTGGCGGCAGAGCAGCCGGCCGCAGTGGCGGCGGCGGAGCCGCTGGAGGCGGCGGCAGCCCGTTGGCGGCTGTAGCATAGGGATAAGCGGGCGATGCAGAGAGGTTGAATGGCGGTGGTGCCGACGGGTTGGAGGGTGGAGCAGATGAGCTGTTGGCAGGGGGTGCAAAGGGCGGTGGCCCTGGCGGCAGACTCCGCGGCGGCGGCTGCCCCAACAGCTGAGCCGGCCGTGGTGGCGGTGGTGGCAGCCCGAGACCGGAGGGTGGATTGGCCGCTGGCCGCGGCGGCGGTGGTGGTGGCGGCATCGCTCCTGGCGTCGATCGCGGCGGTGGTGGCGGCGGCGGCAGGGCGGCGGCGGCGGCGGGCAGCGCCAAAGAACCGACTATTGGTGGCGGCGGCGCCACTGGCCGCGACGGTGGCGGCGGCGCCACTGGCCGCGGCGGCGGCGGCGGCGCCACTGGCCGCGGCGGCGGCGGTGGCGCCACTGGCCGCGGCGGCGGCGGCGGCGGCGGCGGCGCGACATGAAGCGTCGTACTGGGCGCGATTTGAAGCGTCGTACTGGGCGCGACATGAAGCGTCGTACTGGGCGCGACTTGAGGCGGCACTGACGGGCCCCACGGCGTCGTACTGGGCGCGACTTGAGGCGGCACTGACGGGCCAAATCCCGGCGGCTTACGCCGCATCTCCGCCACCACCTCCTCCTCCTCCTCAAGCTTCAGCTTCCACGCGTCCACCTTGTCGCCCGTGAGAGCGCCCGAGGCGACCATCGTGCGGATCATGTTCTTGACCTGCAGCGCCGGCAGCAGCCTCGTGCCCATCGCCAAGTTTGTCACCGGGCTCTTGTGCTGCTGCTTGAGCCACTCCTCGATGGCCGAGCGCTCGTACACCTTGCCGTCCTCCGCCGTGACGGGGTCGACGGGCAGCGAGAAGGTGATGGGGCAGACGAGCTCGGCAAAGGCCTCCTCGGTGGCGCTCTTGTGTCGGCGCAGCTGCACCGTCTCGTCCTGGGCCTCAGCAGCCGGTGGCAGCTCCGCCGCGCTCGGTGGCGGCTGGACTGGCGCGGGTGTCACCGGAGGAGCCATCGGCGCACGCGGCGGCGCCGGCGGCGCCGGCGGCGCAAGTGGCGCCGGCGGGGCAAGCGGCGCGGGCGGCGCGGGCGGCGCGGGCGGCGCGGGCGGCGCGGGCGGCGCGGGCGGCGCGGGCGGCGCGGGCGGCGCGGGCGGCGCGGGCGGCGCGGGCGGCGCGGCGGGCGGCGCGGCGGGTGGTGCTGGCGGCTTGGGCGGCGCGATCGGTGGTCTTGGCGGCGCGGGCGGCGCGCGCGCCGGCGGCGTTGGGGGTGGCATCGGTGCTGGAGGCGGTGTGCCGCCGCCATAGCCAAGCATCGAGCTCCCCAGCATCGAACTCCCCATCTTACGACCCATCGCAAAGAGAGAGGAGGGAGATCGACTGAGATCAGCTGCGGGGATTGACTTTGAGGGGTATACCCGCTTCGCTCGGCTGTGCTTAGGCACCGCTGGCAGCGTCTCGACCGGCGGCCACACGAATCTCTCCGCCGCCTGTGGCACCGTCGGTGGCGCCGTCGGCGCGGCGCTGGGTGGCCTGACGAAACTGGAGGCGGTGGATGACGAAACTGGAGGCGCGGCGCTGGGAGGCGTTGCGGAGGGCGCTGCCGACGGCATGGGCACGTGAGGCGTTGCGGTGGGCACGCGAGGCGTTGCGACGGGCACGCGAGGCGCAGCGGGCGCGGCGGGCGCCGCCGCCGCCGCCGCCGCGGTGGGCACGGCTGCGGCCGCCTGTACCGCCTGTGGCCTTTCCCATACCGTTTGACCCGTCTTGGGATTGTAGAAGTAGATGCGCCGGTCGGGCGTCGAGTGCTCCGTCCAGTCAGGCGGCAAGCGGCCCTCCTCACTGGTTGGGGCGGGCGGGGCGCCGCTGCCACCCATTTGGGCGGGCGGGAAGCCGTTGGCCGGCGGGAAGACGCCGCTACCGCCGCCTGTACCGCCACCGGCAGCGCCGCCATTGGCTCCCGCGGGAGGGAAGCTTGTGGGGAATTTGGCGCCGCTGGCCGCAGGAGGGGTGGCGGTCGTGGAGCCTCCAGCAGCAGGTGGCAGCGAGGCTTTGGGAAGCGGATTGAAAGGCATGAATGTTTGCCTCTTGAGCATGGCGGTCACCTCCTCCGGCAGCTCGTCGCGCTCGGGGAGGAAGGCCTGCGTGTACCCTGTGGGAAGGTGCGTGTACGAGAACTCGCCAGGGCGTGAGTTGGAGGGCACCTTTCGCCATGAGGGAGGGAGCGTGGGGGCCGCGGGTGGCGCCGGAGAGGCCATAGGCGGCGGCGCGGCTGGCGGGGCTGCCGGTGCTGCCGGTGGCACTGGTGGTGGCCTCGTAGGCGGCAAGGGTGGAGGCGCTGCCGGTGCTGTGTGCATCAATGGCGGCGCCGGTGGTGCTGGTGGCGCCGCTGCAATCGGCGGCGGTGTGGGAGGCACGGGCGGCCGAAGAGCCGAAGCAGCGACTGGCGGAGGCGCTGGAGGCGACGGCTTGGCAGTGGCTGGGATGAATGTGTCCACTGGCGCCCACTTTCTGGCCGTCGCGGGCGGGTCGGCGGGGCCCGCCCGAAGCCCTCCAGCGGGCCCGCCGCCAGTCTTCTTGAGCTGCGGAAACCCACCCGCGAACAGACCCCCTGGCTGTGGGAGCCCACCACCGCCATGGCCACCATCACTGGCGCCACAACCACAAGCGTCGCTGCCTCCGCTACCGCCGACTACCGCTCCCGCCCCCTTGACGGCACTCTTGTCAATGGTCTCCGCCTTCTTCAATTTCTTCCCAGCCTGGATCTGAGCCAGAAGGCCACCTTCCATCGTGAGCCTCTTGCAGGCGCGCGCGCGCGTGAAGTGTGACGCGCGGAGCGAGTGAAAAGTTGAGCAAGTTTCCGAGCGCCTTTTGACGCGGCCTTACACGACCGAGCGCCTCAATGAGGCACTTGGGTCCGCTTTCTCTCTCTCAAGTACCGGTGTCTTTGAACCGGTAAGCGGTGTGAAGACAAAACACTGACAGAACACGTTCACCGACAGATGTCGCCCCCATATGAGAGACTCATGGCCAAACCACGGCCACCGCCTCCACTCGCGTCGCCACGGGCTACGCCTCACGTGCTGTCTCCACGGGCATTGCCTCACGGTGCACGGGCGTGGCGGAGCGCGGCGGAGCGCGCGGCGGACCCACTCCTTGCACAGAGGCAACGGCCTGCATCGCCCCGGCCCATGAGCGCTCGCGCCTTCCGTTCTGGGCGGCCTCCAACACCGAGGATTGATAATCGGAAGCCGTCTGGACAGCTTCCGCAGCTGTCCAAGACCATCGCCATCGCTGTCCCTAAAATCCACCAGCTTGACAAGTTGGGTTCCCCTTGCACGCCTCATTTTGCCTTGGATCGCCCTCCCTCAGCGCCCGCGCGGGACGGTGGGACGGTGGGTCCCCAATGGAGCAACTTTCACTTCGCTGCAGCCGAACCGCCAAAGCCAAGGCCGCCTCACCATCCAGTCGCGCTCACGTGGAGTGCAGACCAACTTGCGCAGTCGTTCCGCAGCCTCGGTGAGGACTTCGTGCCGATTGCGGATGCGATGCGTCGAGCCCAGATCGATGGGATGCATCTGGCGCGGATGAACGCGAGCACGCTTCCGGCGCTTGGGGTCAACTCATTTCATCACGTGAAGGCAGTGATGTGCCACGTGAGGGCGCTGCTGGCGCCACCCGAGCCTGAGCCTGAGCCAGCAGTGCCGGCGTTCACACGAGCTCCGTTCACACGAGCTCCGGCCGGAGCACAGGTACAGCGGATGGAGGCGCTTGCCGCGACGGCGGAGGAGGTGGCGGCGGCGACGCGGCTCCAGTCCGCGACTCGCGGGCAGCAGGACCGCAAGCCGTACGCACAGATGCGGAAGGAGGCTATGCAGAGGAAGGATGCAGAGCAGAAGAAGGCGCTTGAGCAGCGTAAAGCCATCGATGTCCAGAGGGAGGCGGAGGCCGCCGCCGCGGTGAAGCTGCAAAGCATCCAACGCGGGCGGCTCGCGCGGCAGCAGATCATGCGGGCGCAACTCGTCGAGATCCTGCACACGAACCAAATCGAGTTGATCGACCTCTTCCGCGAGTGGGACCATGACCGCAACGGCGGGATCGACAAGAAGGAGATGCGCCGGGGCCTGGCGGCGCTCGGGTACGGCTTCCCCAAAAAGGAAGTGGACGCGCTCTTTGACAGCATCAACAAGGCGGGCGATGGGTTCATCGACTTCGAGGACTTGAAGCGCGCGCTCTCCGGCGAGTCCGGGCATGCGGTGGCGCGCGGGAGATGAAACAGAACGCGCAACTTTGAAATACGGTGGAGTGGTGAATGCGGGGGGAAAGGACACCGCGACGACTTAACTGACTGGCACTGTGACTCACCACTAAACGCGCAAAAGTCGACGCGCGCGGGTCAGAGTTCGTGTCCACACGGCCGACGCGACGGCTATGCGACGCGAGAATACGCACACACACAGCCGCACACAGCGCTACTCTCGACAGCGGAATTGCTTGGAATCGATGCATCGAGCATCTTGGCTTGGCTTGGAATCCTTCGGAACAAAAATAAACACGCAAACATGACAGAAAAGGACGCACGCGCCAGATTGCGCGAGATTGATTCACCTCGCTCAGTAGCCGGGTCTGCATTTGCGAGTCTAATGAAGGAGGACTTCCTCACGACCGCGTTGGAGTGTGCCACAAGTGTAAAGGGCCATGGGCAATGAGCAGAGCTCCGCCGCGCGGACAAGTTCCGACTCACTCGCAACAAACGAATTGCATCTGCACCAGGGTTTGAACCGGCACTGCGGGCAGAGGAATTCTAAAGAAGATCCCCTGGATCAGACATTGCACAGAGGCATCCCCCGGCGGCCTACTCCTACCAATGCTGGTGAATGCAGACCGGATACTTCACCTGCCAGTCTCCGGCGGGTCGTTGTAGCAGGAGATGTTCGACTGCTGAGTGATTCTTCACCGGGTACTTCACCTGCCAGTCTCCGGCGGGTCGTTGTAGCAGGAGGTGTTCGACTGCTGAGTGAGTCACCGTGGGAGATGCGTGTGAACGGCGGCCATGATCCATCAGGATCGCCCACAAAGGGCTTCGACGTGAGCGACCGTGTCGCGAGCGCGGCTCTGGTGCACTGCTCGAAAGCACTCACCGCGTTAGCGGACGACGACCAAGTCGACCTTCAGTCGCTCCGGGGCGAGCTCCAGGCGCTTCACTCACTCCTTGAACATGCGAAACGCGCCACGCCCACGAACGCACCAGCCCACCTTACCCTGAGCGAAGTGAAGCACGAGCTGAGAGGCAGGGTTCATTTCAAGGAGCAGACGATGGACTCATCCAATCATGACTCGTTTAATCATGGTTCTGTGGCGGGGGAGAGCGCCACATCATGCAATGAGGACGAATCTGTCTCTGAATGGCTCGCAAATGTGCTTGGCGTCAGCACAGAACCCTCCTCCTCCGCCGCCGCTAAGCTGTCCGCCGAGCTGTGCGAAGCGGCTGCCTCTGGCAACGTCGACGCCCTGCGCTATCTCGTCAGCGAGCTTGGCGCCTCCCCGAATGTCGGCGAATACGATCGGCGCACGGCCCTGCATTTGGCATCGAGCGAGGGTCTGCTGGACGTCGTCACAGTGCTCGTCGAGGAGCTCGGCGCTGACGTCTCCGTCGTTGACCGATGGGGAAGCACCCCACTGGACGATGCTGAACGCTGGCACCATGATGCCGTCGCGCAGTTTCTCACCTCGAAGGGTGCGGTGCGCAATGCGGCAAGCACGGCCCGCAAAGGTGCACACCCCTCCGCCACGAACCCCTCCGCCACGAACCCCTACGCCGATTTGTGCGATGCTGCGGCACGGGGCGATGTCGAGTGCCTGCGTGCGCTCGTCGGCGCGGGCCTCGAGGTCAACCGCGGGGACTACGATCAGCGGACCGCTCTGCATCTGGCCGCGAGCGAGGGCCACGTCGAGACGATCCGCGCCCTCATCGACGAGTTCAACGCCGACTGTAGCGTGCAGAACCGTTGGGGACACACGCCGCTTGACGACGCTCTGCGGAGTGACCGTGTGCAGGCGAGCGTGCTTCTACGCTCCAAGGGAGCCTTGCGTGGCGAGATGGGGGCAGCGAGCGGGGGGATTTTCCGCGAGCACGGGAGCCTCTGGGTGCTGCCACAACAGATGGATCTTGTCCTGAGCTCCGCGCTCTGCGCGCCGATGGAGATCAACGAGAAGGCTGAGCGCATGGCTGCAGCAGCGCTTGTGGGCTTCGACGGCGACGTCATCGCGCTGGATGAGGCCTCCGGAGGCCATGCGCTCTATCTGATCGGGCACACCCTCTTGAGCCACCACGGGCTGTACGAGGCGCTCAGCTTGGACCGTGCAACGGTGCGCCGCTTCCTGCTGGCCCTCGAGGCCACATACGGCGTCGGCAAGTACCACAACTCGATTCATGGAGCGGACGTGGCGCTTTCTCTCCATACCTTCCTCACGCAATTCAGCCTCCTCGGCCGGCTGAGCAAACTCGAGCTCTTTGCAGGGATTCTCGGTGCGTTGTGCCATGACTTCAATCATCCGGGCACGTCCAACAGCCATGAGCAGCGCGTGCGCACCCAGCGCTCGATCCGTCACTCCGACTCGTCAGTCCTCGAGCGCCACCACCTCCATTCGACGTTCACGCTCATGCAGCACCATCCGTTCGACATCCTTGATCGGCTCCCCTCCGAGGACCGTACGACCGTCCGTTCGCTCATGATCGAGTCCGTGCTCGCGACAGATCTGTCGCAACACCTGCAGTACGTCACGCGGCTGCGCACGCTTGCCGCAATCCGGGGCCACGCAATCCACTCGAAGGGCGTCGGGACGGCGAATGCCAAGCCGTGGCAGTCGCCCTTCCTCGACCCCGACGAGGTGGACATAAAGCTGCTATTGGCCATCGGTATCAAGTGGGCCGACCTCTCACACGCGACCAAGTCACTCCATCTCCACCAGGCATGATTGACCCATGATTGCCCCATGATTGCCCCATGATTGCATCGGATGGTCCCATGATTGGTTTGCTTTCTCACACGCGACCAAGTCACTCCATCAGGCATGGACCGAGCGCGTCACGCTGGAGTTCTGGGCGCTGGGCGATGCCGAGCGCGCGATGGGCATCCCTCTCTCGCCGCTGTGCGACCGCGAGAAGGACAAGAACCTCGCGAAGTCGCAGCTGAGCTTCTTGAACTACCTCTGCATTCCTTTCTACTCTATCGTCGCTGACCTCATCTCCCCGAACATGCCGCCGTGGGAGCGCCTCAAGGAGAATCTGGCACACTGGCGCCGCGAGGCGAAGGCCACCCAGATGGTGCTGTTTGATGCCAAGTTTGGTATCCAAGCGCGAAGTCCCAAGCCCTCCCGCTCGGTCTCCTACAGTCCATACAACCGGTAATGCTTGGGTATATAGTCCGTAAAATATAGGCCGGGCCCGCGCCCGGAGGAGCGGAATCTCGAATCTGTAGCGTAGACCGTTCACCGGCGCGGTCCAGACGGTCGTCCGCCCCTGAAACGACGTCACAAAAAATCCGCATAATCGCCCATCCAGATTCCAGTGGGGCGCACCCGCGGACGCTGGGCGGCGAGACTCAGCAGTCTCAGACGCCGGCTCGTGGTTTACGGGCCACCGCCTCCCACGGCTCCTAAGGAGTATGAACATAGTTACTCCTAATATGACATGTACATAATGATACGACCATGAACATGTCTGTGCGCGCATGATAGATCGGATGAATTATTTTGTGGATGTCGGCCCCGGGATTCCTATTTCTGCAATTCTGGATTATAATTTATATCTGGGGCTGTCGGTGTCGCTATTGTGATTTTCACACACACCGCAGACGCGGGCCCGCAGCCCCACACATGACACAACCCTGCCGGGCCTGTGATTTTCGTCACACGCGCCACAAGTCTGTTAATCACTCCCCACAGCTATTGAATCCATTGATGAATCAAAGGTTCAAAGCTATAGCTTTCGACTCGAACTCCCCCCCGCGGCTGGAGCGGAGTGGACGGATCGAACGCGGCTCTACTTGCCGGGAACGACCGAGTGGCGTGTGCCATTGGCAACGGCGGCGGCCTTCGAGATTCGCAAGAAGGCCACGTCACGGCACGAAATGTCGACGGCCGTGTAGCCGCCGCTGAAGACGCCCCTATCTTCGTGTGCCCATATGTCGCGCACTGCAGCCCTCGCGCCCGCTTCCCATCCGAGCTCGGCCCACGACACGTTCATGGTACGTGGCGCACCGCCGGGCAGGCAGCTAAGGGGAAGAGAGCACGTCGAGGCCCTCTCAGAAGCAATAGCAACCAATCATGGAGGCCATCAGATGCAATTAAGTAGCAATTAAGAAGCATTAGCAACCAATCATGGAGGCCATCAGATGCAGCACACCGATGCAACCAGCGGCCATTCGAGGCGGTTGGAGGCAATCATAGGCCATCAGTGGCACAGTGTGGAGGGCATCACTGGCAATCAAAGGCCAACAGGCTCACCTGTGGAAGAGGAGCACCGCGCGGTCGCCATTGGCTAGGGGACGCGCCCACAGCTGCTCGCCCGTGGCCGAGTCGTTACGCAGCCGGTCGGCCGCGTGTGCGAGAGCGTCCTGGTTGATCGCGATCGCCTCCTTGTTCAGGAGGATCGACGCCTTCTCGGCTGTGAGATTGCGGACGTCTGTGGCGATGAGAAGAGGGGCTGACCACATCGCCCAGAGCGAGTACTCGGTGCGGCTCGCGATGAAGTCCATCGTACCGCCCCAGAGCGTCATCAGAAAATCCGGGTCCATCCAACCGAATGGCCTCGACCAGAGCGAGGGCTGAAGCACCGCCATCCACTCGGCGACTTGAATGGTGCCTTGACCGAGCCCTTGGCCTGCTGCCATCGAAGGTAGGTTGAAGAAGGGGAGGTGGTCCATCGCGATGCGGTACATTTGAGCAACGCCCGCACCCCATTCCCACACCGACGCCTCTCCCCAGCTGCATAGGCTGAAGGTCATTGGCCGACCGGTCGCATTTAGCGCCGCACTCATGTTCCCGTACAGCTCCTTATCGGTGTGGTTTCCAGGTGGATAGCCGCAGTGGTCCATCTTGACAAGGTCCACGCCCCACCCGGCGAGCGTCTTCGCGTCCTGCTCGTAGTGCCCGAACGAGCCCGGGCGGTCGCCCTTGCACGTCTTCATGCCCACGCAGGTGTACAGACCCAGGTACAGTCCCCTGGCATGCACGTAGTCAGCCAGGTACTTGATGCCGTTGGGGAAGGCGCGCGGCTCCGGCTGAAGGTTGCCGGACGCGTCGCGCTCCTTTGCCGACCAGCAATCGTCCAGCGTCACGTAGTTGTAGCCAAGCTCCGGCATACCCTGTGCCACCATCGCATCCACGGTGGAGATGACCATGTGCTCATTGCACGGGTCGTGGCCAGCCAGGTTGCAGAGGCTATCAGTGCACCATGAGTTCCAGCCCATGGGTGGGCGACGTGCCATTCCATTGTCGTAGGCAAGGGCGGCGTGGAGGAGAGCAAGCACTTTAACTGGACCGTGGGCGATGGAGAGCGAGCGCATGTGCGTGTTCAAAATGTTCAAGTACAAGGTCGTGCGCCGGGCCGGCCGGCCCGCCCGCGGGGCCGCCGCGATCCTCACGCAAATTCGTCAAAGTCAAGGCAAGTTAATCTTCCGTATGGTTGTCTGTAGTTTATGTAGAGTCAAGTCAAGTCAAGTCAAGCCAAGTCATGTATAGACTTGACTTTACTTTATGTTGAGTTGACTTTTCCAACACGTTCCCTCAGGGAATCGACTGTGAATTCACACCTCATTAGGTGGCGTTGGTGCAGAATTAGGTGGCGTTGGCGTCTGTGAGCTCTAACACGTAAGTGTGAGATCATAAATATGCACCAACTAGATACTGTATGTGTGAGAGCTCATTAAAGTAATGTTTAGAGTGCTAGCTGCTACCGCTGGCTTCCCCACCCCCGTTTGTCGTTTCTCGTTTCGGTGGTGAGGAGCTCTTTCTTTAGTCACTTTAGTTCTCTAGTCTCGGTCATGTACAGGACATGTACATACACTGTCTCCTTACCACATGTGACGATGGTCCGGTCAAAGTCCGGTCCACCTGCCGTGCTCCACTGAGACGTCAGCATACAGTGTCAACTTTCACTGTTTGAAGCGTGGATAATCGCTGAAGGGGCACAGTCACATCTGAGAGATCTGAGATGTGATCTGAGTCGACAGGAACAGCTCGACACTGGAGTGTGGAGAGAGCAAGACACTAATAAATAAGTGTGGAGGAGGTTCGACGTTCGTCGTCGAGGTGTCGACGTTCGCAATGGACGTTCGTCAAACTGAGTGCGGCCCCAACCGGAAGGCCCCATGTGCCCCGGCTGGCGGTTAGGGTTTTCGGTCGTTGACGTCCTTTTGCCGTTGCGTCAACACGGGGCGCCGGGCCGCGCGGGGGCGACTCTGGAGACTGCTGACAGTCACAGTGCGAGCGGACCGACGTAGCCGGGGTTCGTGCCGATAGACGATATCCCGAGTGATGATTCGTGATAGATAATTAGATTATGTTTATGATTAACGTAAACCATGACGTACCGACGGACGGGTCGAGTTGTAGTACGAATCGTCCGTACTTATCGATACACAGCAAAACTATTGAGTGAGTAATTGCCTCAATAATTGATGATCCGATCAATAGTTGAGCTATTGATCGGAATAATTGAGTCTGGTCAATAGTTGAACTCAATTATTGAGCCAATAGCCCCGCTG
>Ga0210244_100172_pt1 | contig 55925 bp, 33 predicted proteins | sample ChrtobMetaP3_0mM_FD_155473 | JGI IMG/M metagenome (GOLD analysis project Ga0210244, IMG submission 155473) | Chrysochromulina tobin associated microbial communities from unialgal haptophyte culture, Seattle, Washington, United States - P3_0mM | ecosystem: Host-associated > Algae > Haptophytes >...
CCCCTCTTTTCTGAACAATTCGAATTTGCATCGGCATTTCAGACTGATGAGACTATCACAGCATGAGGAAGATCCGGGGTCGCGGTGTAAACACTGTGTATAGACAGCCTGCGAGACAGAGAGATTGTGTGCGGCGATCACTTCTTGCCCTTCTTGCCCTTTTTGGCGCCGGCTGCCTTCTTCTTGGCGAGCTCGTTGCGGCCTTCCTTGCCGCGCCACAGTTTCTGCACCATCGTGGCTGCTTTGCTTAGTGTGGCCATCTGCGCCTGCTCGCGCGCGCGCTGCTCGGCCTTCTTGCGCTCCTGGGCGAGGGCGACCTCGCGCTCGGCCATGAGCTTCGAGAAGTACTCCTCCAGCCGAGTCAACTCCTTCTTCTCCTCGTCGTAGATGAGCTTGAGCGCGGAGATCTCCTTGTCCTTCTCCTCCATCTCCTTATCATACTTGTCGATGCACGCCTGCACCTCGCTCTCGAACTTGACTTTCTTCTTGCGCAGCCCCTCCTCGCTCTCCTTGTTTTCCTTGCGTTTGGTCTTCAGCTCCTCGATCAACCGCGTCAGCTCACTTTGCAGCGAGTTCTCCTTGTCAGTGAATGCCGCGTTATCCGCATCTTCGGACGCCTTCGATTCAGCCTCGAGCTGCTTCTCCTCGGCGATCGTCGCGCTCTTGATATTCTCGAGCTCATCGCGCAGCTTCTTGATGGTCTCCTCGCGCTGCGAGACGTCGCGCTCGCGGTCGGCCTTCTCAGCCTTGATCTCCTTTTGCAGCTGACGCAGCTGCTGCGATGCCTTCTCCTCCTTGGCGGAGATCTCGAGGAACCAGTCCTCCTTCGACTTCTCCTCCTCGACGGAGGTCGAAAGCTTCGCGTAGGTCTGCGACTTGAGCTCGGCGAAGGTCGACAGGTACCTGCGCATCGCCGCCGACGGCCCCTCCGCGCCTGTCTGCATCAGCCGCTCTGAGATCGCCGGTGCCTCTCGCAGCATGCGGCAGACGACACGAGTGGAGTGCCGCAGCTCATCGTCGAGCGTCTCAAAGTCGGGGAGCGCCTGCTCACCGTCGTAGCCCGCATCCGCCTGCTCGTGCGCGGGCGTCGACACCCACTTGTACTGTTGCTCGAGCAACAGCTGCTCGTCGAGCACCTGTGCCACCTCCGCTCCCACCTCATCCACAAACTCGTCGTAGCCCTCGGGCCGCCGGAGCGGCGGCACGTGCGAGAGCAGCTGCAGCTTGGAGAGCGTCTCCTCGAGGATCGCCATGATCCGCTGCGCCTCCACATTCGTCAGCTTCGCATTGCTTTGCGCCATTCGAGGCACAACAGTCGGGAAAGCTCAGAGTCATGAATTTGAATCGCCGGGACGCCGTTTCGACCCTCGTGGGCGACCGTCGAGGGCGTCGCTTGGCTTTAGTTGGAAAAATGGTCTTTGTCTTCGTGCAGCGCTGTGTCGGCGTTTTCTCCGCTAAAAAGTTTCCATTGGCGCGTGCGATGCGGGCCGACGACGCTTTGCCGTCTCGCTGGCCAGAAGAACCCCTTCAAGGCCGCGAGCCGTGTGCGGGATGGTATTCATCTTCTGTCTAAACAGCGACAGCGACGATGACAGCGAGTCGAGTATTCCTCTCCCGTGCAGTGCAGTGCCAGCTTCGGCACCAACACCGCCTCCAGCATCGGGAGACTCGCCCGCATCAGCACCAACACCGCTACCAGAGCCACCCGCAGCCGTTGCAACGCCAGCAGAGTCAGCACCTGCAGCAGTGGCACCGCCGGCCCCAGCCACCACCGTACCTCTGATCTCACCAACTCGAAGCGCTGCTGCGCCAGGCGCGGTCATGAGCGACACGTCGAGCGCTGCGCCAGCGTCGAGCTGCGGTGCACTGGTGGCATTACCCGAGCACCCCACCGTCTTCCATCGCAACGAGCGCGTGCGCGTGTACTTCGGTGAAAAGTACGGTTGGTGCCGCGGCTCGGTCATCGACGTGCAACAGCAACTTGGCGAGCTGACCCGTCGCAGCCGCGCCGTGGTGGGCGCCGGTGGGCGCCCCGTCGGCCGGCGTGGGAGCGCGCACATGACGCTGACCAGCGTGCGCGTGCTGTACGATGATGGCGAAAAAAGTTGGGTGACGCCCGACACTGGGGAATGGCGCATCGAGAAGCTCGGTGCAGAAGATGACGGCCACGCAGGTGCCGGCGGCGGCAGCGGCACACGTGGCGGCGGCGATGGCGACGGTTTCAGCCATGGAGGGGGGACGCTCGAGCGCGTGGAGCTCGTCTGCCTCATAGAGCGGGCCCGTCTCCTCGAGCCGGCACGGGGTATGCACTGCCGGCACGCTCCTTCCGTCAATGCAGCGCCGCTTCGGTCGTGGGTGCAGCAGCGCAAATGCTGCCCGATCTCGATTTGTGGCGCGCGCCTGGCGTGCCGCGATATCGTGAGCGACGACGCACTCTGCGCGCAGCTGGCCAAGCTCGCACGCGAGCAGCCGTGCCTGACGGAGGTGTGGGTGCACGCAGGGACACGCGTACTGACCGAGCGGCCACATGATGGCAGCACGGCCGACAGGAGGGGTCGTGCCGGTGCGGGTGCGGGTGCGGGTGCTGGTGCTGGTGCGGGTGCGGGTGCGGGTGCTGGTGGCTCGTGTGCGGGGCGAGGCGGGCGTGGCGGTGCCGTCGAGGTGATCGAATGCGTCGACAGCCCTGATGCGAGCGCCAGTGCGGAGCGCGTGCGCGCACACCCGGAGCGCGAGGTCATCGACTGCATCAATAGCCCTCTCGACGACGAGGAGGACGAGGAGGACGAGGAGGACGAGGAGGACGAGGAGGATACCTGTGCCCTCTACCCAACGCAAGTCGTGAACGAGGCGGCCACCACCGCCACGGCCGCCCCCACGGCCGCCCCCATGGCCGCCGCCGCAGCCGGGGGGCGTGTACAGCACGGCATGTGGCGATGCGTCGACGAGCCGAGCCTGGGTGGCACATGCATGCGAGACCCTGGGCCGCCGAGTACCTGCCCGCCACTACCTGCCCTTCCCGCCACTACCGGCGCTTGCATGCGAGACCCTGGGCCGCCCGCCGCCGCCACGGCCGCCGCCGCCCCCGCCATCAACCATAGGAATGGAAGCTCGTCGGAACTCATTGCCGCACCGCCACGTGAGCAGCAGCAGCAGCAGCGGCAGCGGCAGCAGCGCTCACCGCAGCGCTCCGTCTTGTCCGCGCCCACCGCAGCTGCAGCCGCCGCCGCTCCCAAGCGCCGTCGGGGTGAGAGCGAGCCTGCACACGAGGCCGTTGCGGAGGAGAGCAACGAGACCAATGGTGGTCGCAGCAAACACGCGGCGCAGCTGTCGCGACGCCCAGGTCCAGCTGCTTGCGAGGCTGCTCGAAGTGGTGCCGCCCGAGCCGCGCCCCACATGGCGCCCGTGGCCTGCTCGGCCTTGAGGTTGAGAGGCGCCACTGCTGAGGACTCCATCGAGCTCGACGCCGATTGAGCTCATTTTCTTGAAATCGCTGATGTTACTTGTTTGTGCCCTGTCACCGGCGCACACTCTGTCAGGAAAACCGATGTTAAAGCCCGGTACGAGAGCGTTCGTCGGCGTACCCCCGCTACCCTAGCATTGACCATTGTATATAACGAAAATGGGGAAGACCCCTCGCACACGTACGGCCCCCGGCGGTCGACGTCCGCGACAAGTTTCATCCGGAACGAATCGCGCGAGCAATATACTAGCATACGCATAGGCCCGCGTTCCGGTATCAAACGTATGCGGCGGCTAACTACGCTAGAGCATCCTCGCAAGAGGCGCGCACGAGCGCACGACCTAGCACGTAGACGTACCCGACCGATAGCGACAATACCGATACGATACACAGTCAGTGTGACCCTCATGGGGAAAGGCTCCTCCCGAATTCTAATAGGACTAAGCTCAAGACACCTACGTCTTTTGAATCATCTCGAAGACCATCGGAACGGCGGGCTCAAGGTTTTGAGTTGTACTACTGCCCTTCGCCACGGCGAGGCTGGTGATCTGGTGACCACCGGCATGATCGGAAGGTCCTCTGGAACGGGCTGCCCACCCAACCTCGCGCTCGTGGTGCCGCCGCCCGGCGTTGAGGCCGATCGCGAGGGGCTTGGAGTCGAGACCGAGGCCAGCGAAGATGCAGGCGCAGATCCCGAGGACGCCGAGGCGGGCAGCACGATCGTCATTGCCAAAGGCCGCCCAATGCACATGTCCAGTATGGACCATCGGGAGAGGCCGTAGACAGGCTGCCCGTTGATAGCAATGAGCTCACTGCCGGGGAACACACCCAGCTCGTCTGCCGGCGAGCCCAGGGTCACACCGCTGATCACCGTCCGCCCGGGCAGCCGGCGCACGATGCCAATGTGGAGGCCGGTCAGCCCAGGGTCCCGGAAGATGACCCCTCGACGCTCACCCGGGCAGAACAAGGCCGAATCCTCCAGCCGGTAGCGCGGCGGCTCGAGTGGCGGCGGCGGCGGCACGTCCTGCGGCACATAGGTGGCCTCAAAGGCAAGGGCGGGCCAGCCTCGTTGGAGGACAACGATCCGGCTACGGCACGTCGGGCACCTGTTCTGAGGCACACGCTGAAACTCAGTAGCGAGCAAGTCATCGACGCAGGCTTCGCAGCACACGAGGTGGCCGCATGCGAAACGCACGCCGCGCGGCGCAGCCATGCAGATACGGCACTCCTTCGCGACACGCGGGCCTATTGCCGCCGAGGCGGCAGAGCGACGCTCTTCTGTCAGCCGGAGCTCATCAGCGAGCTCCTCAATCTCGGCGACGGCTTGGTCAAAGGGTGTGCGCTGCGTCGGGCGCTCGCCGCTTACGATCCCCTGAATAACCTGTGCGAGCCGCGTGGAGGTATCGTGGCTGGGCCACTCGGCACGCGCGTCCGCGTACTCGAACGCGCGGCTGGGCGTCTCAAGCATCTCATTGCACGTGCGCATCGCATGCACGGCTTCCTTGCCCGTGAGGCACACGAGCATGGTGATGCCCATGGCATAGGCATCCGCCTGTGTGGTGTACATCCCTGTGGTCACTGCAGCACATGACGAGAGTCGAAACGTCCAACAGTCGTCAGCGAGCCGCACCGACACGAGGGGTGGGCAGAAGGTGCCCACGGCGGCACACGTGCGCGCGTTTCGAGAGCCTCGCCGCCCTACTGTAGATGGGGTCGAGGAACCCAATGGTGCCTGTGAGCTCATCGCTCACACGGTCCTTGTGCATCGTCGAGGGCTTGTGCAAGGCCAGCCCGACGTCCGAGAGCTTGGCGTTGAGATGCTGGTCAAGAAGAATGTTGGCCGGCTTGACGTCGCGGTGGAGGATTACGCCCTTGGCACCGCTCGGGGTGTGGAGGAAGAGCAGTGCGCGGCACGCCATTCTCAGAATGCGCACGCGAGCATTCCAAAGGAGAGGCGTGCTCGATCCTGGCGCCAGCACATCCTCCAAAGAGCCACCCGCCATGAGCGGATAGACCAGGCAGCTAGCCTGCTCGTCGAGGCAGAAGCCGAGCAGAGGCAGCAGGTGCTCATGGCGGCAGAGCGCGAGGATGTCAATCTCGTTCAGCAGCTGGTGCAATCCCTGCTGCGAGCCATCTCTATCCATGACCTTGACGGCCAGCCGCCCTCTGTGGCCAAGTGTTGCCAAGCGACCCTCGTCCACGGCGAAGACGGTGCCGAAGCCGCCCTTGCCGAGCACCCGCGCTGCATCGAAGTTGTCCGTCGCGCACGCAATCTCGTCCGCTCGGAGCTGCACTGCTGTACCGTCGTGGGCGCCGCGCCGAGCCGTTAGGGGTGCGGCCGCAGCCGTTGCATGGCCGAGCGCCGCTGGCGAGCGTGCTGGCAGTGGGAGCGGCGGCGCTCGTGGTGAACCGGGATCCTTGCTACCCATCTCGCGCATCCTCTCTGCAATCGCCGCCTCGCCCATGCCAATCTCTCTCATACTCGTGGCGACGGCCATGGCGAGCCTCTCCTCGTCGGACATGTCCTCTCCACGTGAGACCGGGACGTGCGCTGGTAGCATACTCGTGGCGACGGCCATGGCGAGCCTCTCCTCGTCGGACATGTCCTCTCTACGTGAGACAGGGACGTGCGCTGGTAGCATACTCGCAGCAATCGCCGCCTCGAGCCTCTCCTCATCGCTCATCTGCGCGACCACATGCCGAGGCAGCGCATCTGCTTGCATCTCCTGCAGCCGCATCTCCGCCAGTTCAGTCACGACGGCGGGCACATGCAAATGACGTGCGGCGGAGAGGGCACTGCGAAGCTCAGCCGCGTCTCGTGCCGAGCGCAGGCGTGCGCTCGCCTCCTCCGCAGCCACGCGCTGGCCCACTGCCTCGGCCATGGCCGATGGAGTCACGCTCGCCAGCATCAACCGCTGCGTGAGCGCTTGCTCGGTCGTGTACACCTTGCCACACCGCAGCTGCACGGCGAGGCCACAAGTGCGAGCGACGAGATCGGCGCTGAGGTGGGGCATTGTTACTCTGCCAACGAGCTCTAGCCAACGAGCTCTAGAATACGACGGCCGGTCCAATTCGACCAGCACCACCATCGTATCCGTTAGTTTGGACACCGCCTCGACGTGCGCCGCGCCAATGAGCTCGAGGATGTGCTTCGCGTGATTGGCCGGCGACATTGCTCCAGCTTGTGAGGAGCGGAGCGCACGGACAGCATCGGTGACTCTCTGCTGGAGCTCCTCCGTGCACGCCCTCCGAAGATCCTCGCGTTTGGGGTCAACCACCTCTGTGAGCGTCGCTGTCACGCGCTGCACGAGCGGAAGGGCATCTTCGCACGATCTGCGCACGAGCGTATTGATTTCAGAGTCGTTCATATCTCCTATTCTGCACCATTGTACGAGCTTGGTGCGCACAGCATCTCTTGCAATCGAGACTCCTCTTGAAGACACCTCTAAAGTTGCGGAGCTCAGCGCCAAGCGAATCAGCTCCTGGGCGGCTATCTCAATGGCCAGGGCGTCGGTCATTGTTTGTCGCGTGCTCGAAAAGTTCCGAACTGAACATCGCAAGTTTCGCGTCGCATCGGCGCCGCGTGCAGCTCAAAACGCTCGACACTCACACTCCTTACTGTACATGTTATGACAGCTAAGTCCGTGATGCGCAGATCTGCGCGCATGCATCCGACTCAATTGTTATGACGCCTCGAGTTTTTAGCTGACCTGTCCGCACGATGGCGCAGCGAGCAATATGTGCCTTTCTATTGCTCGTTCGGGCGCAGCGGGTGCCAGCTGGCAACGCCTCGCTCGTGCAGGAGCATGCCTCGCGCCGTCTCATCGCTGTCGAGGGCGCCACCGCACAGGACGCATCCAACATCGACCCCGACGACTTCCTCTGGGAGAAGCTGCCGGGGCGGTGCTGCTTCTACGGCGGGCCCGACCCAGAGGATAAGTCAAAGTGGCTGGGGGCACACACGTGCGACGAGTGCACCGTGTGGGATCTGCCCAACAACTACTGCCACACGTCGCCGGCCGCGTGCCTCGAATGCGGCATGAGGCTCTACTGCGACCCTACGCCGCCGCTGGTCTCGGGCAACAAGGTGTGCATCGGCCCATCGCGCGTGGGCCACGGCTGCGACGATACGCTCGGAACTGGCGTGTGCGCCACACACTCGCTCCGCGAGTGCCAGACAACGTGCCGTCACCACCCGCGCTGCGAGATGCTCGTCTTCTATCCGCAGGAGAAGCAGGGCACGTGCATCTTGTGCGCCGACCTCACACACTACCAGGACGTGACGCTCGAGTCGACGCGCGTGTACTCGGTGACGCCCGACCCGCCTCCGCCCGCCTCCCCACGCGGTGTAGAGCACCATTACGTGACCCTCGACGGCCCATCGCCGCCGCCGCCGCCAAAGCAGCCTCCCGCCGCTCCGAGCAATCCACCGCATCCGCTCGACCACCTCGGGCGGCAGCACACGAGGCAGCACTTTGAGTGCACGTACCAGCTGCGCACGGAGCTCTCGGTGGACCAGAGCGAAGGCTACTCCGACCGCATCGCCGCGAGCAAGGAGGAGTGCTGCAACTTCTGTGGCACCAAAGGAGGCTGTCAGGACTTTGTCTTCGAGCCGGGCTCGGGTACGTGCGTGCTGCTGCCTCACGTGAGCAGCGACCTCATCATCAAGACTCCGAACGAGTACACGGTGGCGGGCTCGCTGCAGATCACCATCGTCAAGAAGACCCTCGAACGACATGGCGAGTGTGAGTACACTCCTTCGTCGGGCTACGCCGGGGGCAACCTTGGCGATGGCCAGCCGTTGCCTGGCGGGACGCCCATTGACGATAAGGTCGACTGCTGCGACGCGTGCGACCGCACGCCGAGCTGCACCAAGTTCACCTTTGAGCCTTACTCGAAGCGGTGCGTCATGTACGAAGGCTACGCTGAGACCTTCCTCACCGACAGCCTTCTCTCGGGCAAGGTCGTAAAGCGAACCACGGTCGGCAGCAGTAGCATCCTCGGTGTCGGCACCGAGCACGCCGGCGGTGGCGAAGGCGCCGCTGCCGGCGCAAAGGGGCAGGGGAGCTCGAGCGAAGAGGTGCCTGCGTGGATGATGCACCCGCCGCCACCCATGTGGCCATTGCTCAACTTCCTGGTGCAGATCGACCCGCCGCCCGCGCCCCCACCCGAGATGGGGGATGCAGCCTCGAGCGTGATCGCGGGCGTGTCGATGACGCTCGTGCTCTTGATGGGGCTCGCGCTGAGCATCTGCGTGTACTGCTTCTTCCGTGAGGAAGTGCTCGCCGTCGCTGCGAAGGCGAGCGGGAGCAAGCGTAAGAAGAAGGGCGCGTATGGATCGGTCGACGGACACGTCCCGTCCAGTCTCGCTGAAGGTTGGCCTGACGTCGAGCCTGACGAGGAGCACACTGATCTTGATCAGGAGGTGGACGGTGAGGCTGAAGAAGGCGGGGGCGGCCGCTCGTCGCGACAACCCCGGCGGACCAGCCGCAAGGGCAGCAGCAAGAGGGAGCCGCCCATGAAGGGTGCGGAGGTCGCGGGCGTCGGCGGCCTCGCCCCAGGCTACTGCGTGCGCGTGCGACTCGAGACGAACTCGCTGTCGCAGAAGAAAGAGGTGCACGTGGGGGAGCAGGCCAAAGACTTGGCCCAGCTGCGCGAGGTCATCTGGGCAGAGTTCTCTGCCCTCAAGGGGAAGCGTGCCGAAGAGATGCTCATCTTGTGCGAGGGCGCGGAGGGGATTGCGGTCCCATGGAATCTCGTCACGCGCGACTCCGACTTTGTTCGGGTGCTCGGGCGAGCCTCGCTTAAGGTCATCGACAAGCCTCCGCCCTCCGCCGAGAAGCCTGCTCCGGAATACGAGGTAGCCTTCCCCAAAGCCCTCAATGGCGAGGTCGGTGGGCGCGCTAACCGTCGCAAGGGCAAGGTGCGCAGCGGCGGATCGAACGGCGAGGGGGGGCGATTTGCAGACGAAGTGGAGCAGCACCACACGGGCGGCGGCAACGAGGCAGTGATCGCCCCTGGCGGCAACGGCGTGCGCTTCGTGGATGACGACTAATATACACGCGCAAAACGAGAGCCGCGTATGCGGTGTGGACGACCAAGTATAGCTTGTGCTTGCGTCGGGAATCCTTCATTGAATCCAAAACGTAATCGTTTCAGATGTGCGTGCTTTTATTATTACATCTGCTTTTGAAGCACATTAGAAGCACATGTTGTCCACCACGAATTCGTGGACCACGTTTCCTTTCTCCCGACGACGCGTGCTCGGTAACGAACCGAGTCGGCTTTCTGGATCTGCATGTAAAGCATGCAACAAACTTCTTTATCCGTTACTGTACCGGAAAACGTGTAGGCAGTAGAGTCCGGCCATGTGCGAGCGAGCGAGCGAGCGCGCCGCGAATGCCACTCGCGGATCGTGACGCGGTCCTGAAAGCTGTGCAGCGGGACGGCTTGACGCTAAGCTTGACGCTAAATTTAGACGGAGCCAAACCGTTCAATGAAGACCGCGACATTGTGCTGGCGGCGGTGCAGCAGAACGGCTGGGCGCTCCAATACGTAGCCGAGCCGCTCAAGGCCGACCGCGGCATTGTGCTGGCGGCGGTGCAGCAGAACGGGAGAGCGCTCGAATACGCAGCCGAGTCACTCAAGGCCGACCGCGACATTGTGCTGGCAGCGGTGCAGCAGAGCGGCTTCGCGCTCGAATACGCAGCCGAGTCACTCAAGGCCGACCGCGACTTTGTGCTGGCAGCGGTGCAGCAGAGCGGCTTCGCGCTCGAATACGCAGCCGAGTCACTCAAGGCCGACCGCGACTTTGTGCTGGCAGCGGTGCAGCAGAGCGGCTTCGCGCTCCATTACGCAGCCGAGTCACTCAAGGCCGACCACGACTTTGTGCTGGCGGCGGTGCAGCAAAACGGGGAAGCGCTCGAATACGTAGCCGAGCCGCTCAAGGCCATCAAAGACATTGTGCTGGCGGCGGTGCAGCAGAACGGCTGGGCGCTCCGATACGCAGCCGAGGGGTTCAAGGCCGACCGCGGCATTGTGCTGGAGGTATGCTGGAGGCGGTGCAGCAGAGCGGGAGAGCGCTCGAATACGCAGCCGAGGGGTTCAAGGCCGACCGCGGCATTGTGCTGGCGGCGGTGCAGCAGAGCGGGAGAGCGCTCGAATACGCAGCCGAGCGGCTCAAGGCCGACCGCGACTTTGTGCTGGCGGCGGTGCAGCAGAACGGGAGAGCGCTCGAATACGCAGCCGAGCGGCTCAAGGCCGACCGCGGCATTGTGCTGGCGGCGGTGCAGCAGAGCGGGAGAGCGCTCGAATACGCAGCCGGGGGTTCAAGGCCGACCGCGGCATTGTGCTGGCGGCGGTGCAGCAGGACGGGAGAGCGCTCGAATACGCAGCCGAGTCACTCAAGGCCGACCGCGACATTGTGCTGGCAGCGGTGCAGCAGTACGGCTTCGCGCTCGAATACGCAGCCGAGTCATTTAAGGCCGACCGCGACTTTGTGCTGGCAGCGGTGCAGCAGTACGGCTTCGCGCTCGAATACGCAGCCGAGTCATTTAAGGCCGACCGCGACTTTGTGCTGGCAGCGGTGCAGCAGAGCGGCTTCGCGCTCCATTACGCAGCCGAGTCACTCAAGGCCGACCGCGGCATTGTGCTGGCGGCGGTGCAGCAGAGCGGCTTCGCGCTCCATTACGCAGACGAGTCACTCAAGGCCGACCGCGACGTTGTGCTGGCGGCGGTGCAGCAGAACGGGGAAGCGCTCCAATACGCAGCCGAGCCGCTCAAGGCCGACCGCGGCATTGTGCTGGTGGCGATGCAGCAGAATGGCTTGGCGCTCCAATGCGTAACCGATTACGGCGAGATCGCTGCGGATATCGCGGCAGATAACATGGCAGCTCACATCGCCGCCGTGGCGGAGCTCGAGGCGGCAGCGTCTTCTCACGATCGCGATCTGACGCTTATTGCGCCAGCGCCTGAATCTGTGACTGAGCTCGAGTCGGCAGCTTCTGCGCAACCCTCGACCAGCCAGAGTTCTTCTGCTGATGAACATGACGGCGCACCCGTGCCACTAGCGCGTGTGGCGCCTCGAAGGACGCGCAGCTACACACAGCAAGCCACCGAGCAGGCCAAGGCTGACAAAGGCGGAAACAAGGCGGATCCGATCATCTTTGGTGATTCGGACGACGAGACTAGCGCTGAGGTTAAGCATGACATTGACAAGATCGACGAGGCGCGATACGCCGAGCTTCGACGGCACTACTGCGAGGCGTACGAGGAGCACGACGCACCAACACTGGCCGGCACGAGCGGTGCACGCCTGCGCCACAAGCGCAAGTGCCGTGCGCGCATTGAGAGCGATTCTGGCTACAAGGCGCTCCACAAGATGATCAAGCAGCTCGACCGCATCAGCAATCATGCAGAAGTGTATCGGCTACTGTCTCTGCTCTACGAATATGAGGTGCACTTGGCCCCGCGAGGGATAGCGCGCCCCGCGGCGCTTGGTGGGGGAGCACCGGCTGACGAGGTGGCCGAGGTGGTTGATCTGATTGGCGAGGAGAATGATATCATCAATGTGGACACTTACATTCTCGACGTGCTGCGTGACAAACGAGACGAGCAGCAGGTCGGCGGTGCAGCAGGGCCGTCGTCGGCGGCCCCGCTCTCAGCTGGCGATGCCGATGGGGCGACGCGGGTGAAGCAAGAGCGGGAGTGAATAGCCTTGATGCTTGAAGCCCACTGAGTAACCACTGGGACTCATATGCCAAGGATTTGATGATTAGAGACATGCCGAGTCGACTTGGGGGCCGAATCTCCTCTACATGTATCACTCCATTACAGCTGTGCCTGGTTCAAAAAGGCGGGCCGAGGGCGGGGCTGCAGGAGGCCGGAGCGCGGATGGCGGAGGGGATTATTCTCATGATTGTGGGGAAGTGCTTCACCACAGTAACGGACTAAGGGCGACGCGCGCCTCGGAAGCGGCACACCTGGCTCAGCTGGGCGGTATGGGGTCTGCCCGAAGAAAACGTGGTGGACGTGAGTTTGCGGGTGGTAGCTCTTGTGGGAGGTGCGCATGGTGGCGCGTGGAATGATGTTAGGAATGATGATGCCCTCGGCTCTGCGTCGCGTGTGCCCGTGTGGCGAGTCGTTGTCACGGGCGTACAAATCGGCCGAAGTGGTTGACCTCGCCTCGGACGACGTCGACGAGGATCGAGGTGCCTATGGACGTGGATGCAAACATTATCGACGGTGCTACTCATCAAAGTGGTGCAGTACAATCGACGTAGTAGACGGCTACGCGGCCGGCCGTCGTCAACGGTCGTCCGGCCGTGATCTGTGGGCACAGAGCCGTGTGGACATGGCTCGATGGCTGGGCTCGTATATGATAAGAATTTCGATGACGATGTGCGGTGAGAGTAAAGAATGAAATCGAGACGTACACTACGGCGGTACCGGGAATTCACCGCGATAGGTTCGTACATGTACAACGGTTCGGGTAGGAGCCAGCTCGCGCAGGCCGCAGCGGTGACCGGGGTATGGAACTAACACACACGGTACACGGTGGGTGTGGAGTTTTACTGCTGAGTTGGAAACGTCACGGTGGAGACGGTGTTTATCACGGTGTGCGCCGAGAGGCTGCCGCGCAGGAACCGAAATGAGACCACTTACCAGAGCCCCATGCGTGCTTGTAGAATCGTAGTCCTGGCTGCGCAGAGAGAGGCCGATTTAAGACCCACCACGCACCGCAAGGCGCGTCCGAGGAAAGGAGTACAAGTATGTAGCGGCTCTTGTGTGATCTGCACATCTTCAAGACACCTTGTCGTCCATCACCGTCACGGTCTTCGTCGTTGGGTCGAGAAATCGATGTCCGACGCGTGAAGCGACCCAAGAGAGCCACGAGAGTCCCCGGCGTGTACAGCCCTTCGGTACCCAGTGGGACTCGTCGTTGAAAGCCTCTATGAACCCCGGCTGCAGCTCCACTCCAAGCGCTCGACACGTGTCGTAGCAAAATTGCCAGCAGTTGTTGCCAACGAATTGATATCCGCCGTCAACATACTTGTCCGCGCCAGCCAGCGCTTTCACCTTCTGACGTATGGCTGCGACTCTATCCTTATCATCGACGCCCTCGCCAAAGCCCTCCTTGACTTTGCCGACTTCTACTGTTTTCCAGTACTTCCAGTCGCCGTACAGAAACTTTTGGGGTCGCTCGTAAACAATGCCATAGTAGGTGACGCCGTGAGTAGACGAAGGCTCACTCGTGTTGGCATACGTCCACTCAAACTCGTCGCCTTCAATGTACAGGGACGTGTGCGTGGCGATCTTGAAGATGAACCGGTCCCCACTGTAGAGGTTCAGAAATACGCGCTTCTCGGGCGGTCCGGCTTCGGTGCTGGCCCTCGCCATGGGAATTCGGGCTCCGTGTGGAGTGAATTTTAAACATCGGCTGTGAAACGGCTGTGACTGCAAGTTATGTCAAGTCAAGTCAATTATAACAAATTTCTGTCAAGCACAACGCGCACACTCCCCGGACACCCAAGCACGAGGGCCTCTATCGGAGCCGACGGCGCCTGTCTGTCCGCGCCCAGTCCCACATGACGCATCAGACATGAAGACATGAAGTGACAAGTCCCCCGCCCCGACGCGAGGTAACGCCCAGGGGCGCACACGGTCACGGTCACGCGCACGTTTAGTCTTTGAGACAGTCTTTGTGGATCGGTGTGTTCGGTTGTGACGTACCGAGCGGGAGACGCTTGTATAGTTCGGACCGAACGGCGCACGAGAGACGAGTACACGTAACGTGCTGCACACCGAAAGCACACGAATGCGATGCAATGCGGCTACCCGGACCGTAACGCCGCCGCATGGGCCGCCGCAGGCTCTGTGCACTCAATCAGAGCAAGACAGGCACCAGAGGTCGTCCATCAGTTTGGCGTCCTCGTAGGTGGCACGCGCACCGCGGAAGAGCGCACGCATCAGGCAGGGGGGCCAACAGGGGGGGTTCATCAAATGCACGCCTCCAACATGCGCCAAAGACATGCCGTGCACCGACTCGAACACCCTCAGAAGCGCAGACTGGCCGCGAAGCCCGATGGCATTGTTCGACAAACTGATCTTGCAGGAAGAGCTGCTCGCGGCGAGCGCTGACGCCAAGGCAAGAGCGCCTTCGTTGTGGATGCTGTTGTCCTGCACCGTGATCAGCTTGAGTTGCTTTGGCAGGCGGCCAGCTCCGATCTGGAGTGCTAGGGCCGTAGCCCCCTCGTCACCCAGCTGGCAGGCATCCAGCCAGACCACTTCAAGGTTGGCTGCCACGCCACGAGCAAACGCGTTGCACAAAGCAACTACCCCGCGTGCACCGTAGTGGTTGCTGCCAAGCCCCAAAGTGACCTTCAGCTTGGGGAGCGCTGTGTCTTCCAATCCAGCGACGAGCTGCTCGAGGCCATCATCGGTCAGCCCAGTCCCCCGAAGGTCAATCTCTTTGACCTGAACGCAGTAGTTGAGTGCATCAGCGAGCTTCCTTGGAGAGCACCACACGTCGCCGCTCTCGCCCACGAGGGGTGGCTCCAGCGGCAAGCCGAGGTAGTCGAGTTTTTCGACTCCACACAGGACGGCGGTTGCAACCTTGTCATACAGCTCAAGGACGGCTTGCTTGTCCGCACCATTCGTAAAGTTGCGCTTCTCGAGCAACGTTGCCATGCACTTTGGCGTTGTTGGCAGTCGGCGCTGTGCACGACCAGCTTTATCTGACACGTCAATGACGAGGCCCCATTTGGCCATCTGCAGATTGAAGGACTTGGCAAGCTCGGCACTGCACCGCTCGAACGTTGTCCACCCACGCGAGTCATACGTGCGCGAGGTATCGAAGCCCTTCGGAAGCTTGTGCGGCAGCATGGTCAGAAGCACAACAGTAGTGCCGGAATGGCCATACCACAAGTCCATGGTATGCTTAAGTCCCCGTCCAAACGCCGCCTTCTGGAGCTCATCACGGCTGTTGTCATACGCCGCGCGTTCGGCCACCAACCGTTTACCTTCCGTGCGAGAAGCGGCAAGCTCCTCGTCGCTCTGCTTCAGGAGCCGGACGTCATTCATCCAAGCCTTCCACAGTTTGGGGTCCTTCTGATAGAGTGATCCCCAGTCGAGGAAGACGCCCATATCCGCGTAGCCGTAGGCACGGCATGCAGCAAGGAGCCCCCGGCCGCCATTGAGCTCGCCGAGGCGTTTGATCAGCAGCTTGAGCTGCTCACCTTCAGCATCCGGATGCCATATGTCCAGCCAGCAGTAAGACACGGCAATTATGGGCAGCAGGCCGTCAACGTTGTTTTTCTTTGCTGTGATGGATGCGAGAATTCGGTATATTCCCGTGAGGATGTTGCCGCTGCTCAGAAGCCCAATCTCTTGGTTCATTTTCGACTTGTCCGTCCCCCGTCCCCCACTCCTCTCCATCCCCTTGAGCTCCTCGACGCTCATGAATGCTTCTTCTGGCAAGTCTTGGCGCCGAGGAAGCACCCCGCCGTACGCTTGGTGCACAGTTGTGGTCGGATTAGCCAGGTCCATGAGCCAGGTGAGCCGCAAGAGCCTCACGTCGCCCGCCTGAACCAGCGCCCCACCCTCGAGTGCATCCCAGACGGCGTCGGGGGTGCGGAAGCGGGATGCAGCACTCTTCAAGCGCTCACTCGTTCGGAGAGCATGCCGGACTATGCTGCTGTTGGGCGCATCGCTGCCCACGCTCGGAGTCAAAGACTCCGCGATGCGATGAGGTGCTTCCATAGGTGCTTCCAGATCGTCAGTTGGTCTCCTAGCATCGGGAAGTTCTTTGTCTTTGAGATTGATCAACCCTAGTCTGCCACAGCTGAGCACATTCAAGAGCTCGAACGCCACGTGTGCCAGCGGATGTATGAAGAGGAGTCCGATGAAAAGATACAGGCTGAAGAATAGGCTAATGGGCAGCTCAACGAGCAGTGACATGGGTATAGCATACGGCAGACGGCGGCGGAAAAGGCATCCCCGAGGTGAGCCTCGACGCTTTCCAGATGTGAAGAGTCCTGTGGCGAAGAACGGCGCCAGGGTCATCCACGTATAGACGACAGCAAGGACGGAGCCCGGGCCGATGAGAAGCAGGCAGGCGCAAACAAGCTGAATAAGGTGCACGATTGCCGGCCAAAGCCGAGTAGTGCGAATAGTTGTGGAGGGTCTGCCGTGCTGATGTGTAGCCACTGGAAGGTTGCATTTCAACTGGATGATTTCACGAAGGGAAGCAACATTAGCCGATGTCGGGTGCGGAGGTGTCTCTCCAAGCATCGTCGGGCTCTATGTGGCGTTGTTGCGCCGCTCGTCCCCTCCCCGCGCCCGCGCTGCACAATCCCTTCGTTCGCGGCACGTTGTTCATCAGATCTTGTGTGGGAATTTGGACTATTGACGAAACCGACATGCTGCGTCCAACTCCAATGACAGCGCTGATCAGGATTATCGCACACCGGTCGACGCGCGTTTGCGGGTCTGGACCGGTACCGCTCTGAGCGCGGCGGGCTAACGAGTACTATCGAAGCACCTTCCAGCACCCACGACCCGAGGCGATGCGAGCGCCGCCCAGGAGCGCACGAAGGCCCATGAATACAGCAAGCGCGGCCCAGATGGCACGAAGGCCTTGTGCCTGCAGGCCCACATGCATCAGCGCGAGCGCCGGAAGCGCCGAGCCGAGCATGATCCCCACAGCACCGGCCCAGTCACTGGCCCCAAAGAGCATCCCATCCACTGCGAAGGCGAGGGTGTACAGTGGCTGTGACCACGCCATGAGAGGCCACGTGGAGGCAGCTGCCGAGCGCACGGCCAGGTCGGTCGAGAAGGCGTTGGCAAGCGACGGACCCGTGAGGACAAGCGCGGAGGCCGTAGCCACCCCAAGCATGAGTCCGCTTACCGTCATGGTGCGCAGGATGGCACGGGCGCGTCGGCGGCCGCCCTTGACGCTGGCGAGCGCGCTGGCGAGCAGTGATTGGCCCGCAATCGCCACCGCGTCGGCCAGCAGGCTCGACGCGAGGCAGATCTGCAGCAGGATCTGGTGTGCGGCGCCAGCGGCGGCGCCCAGCGTGGCGGCGCCCACGGAGCCATAGCTGAGGAGCACGGAGACGGAGAGGGTGCGCACGGTCAGCAGCGAGCCCGCCTTGAAGGCGCGCAGGCAGTCGGCGAGCGCCGGGCGCGGCAGGCCCCATACACGCCGTGTTGGGCGCGACAAGCCGAGGGAGCTTCTGGTCAGGCTGGCGCCGCCCGCCTCAAGGGCAAATGTCTCATCCTCGAGCGCCTCGCCGCATCGCTCCGCCAGCCGGCGCCACAGCAGCGCGGCGGCCGCGTACTGCGAGAGCGTCGTGGCAAGCGCGGCGCCAAAGACGCCCAGGCGCAACCCGACAATGAGGACAGGGTCGAGCACCAGATTAAGCGCCGTGGCGAGCGTCAGTGCGCCGAGCGGCGTCACGGTGTCGCGCGCGCCGCGGAACGCGCCCTGCAGAGCCATGAGAGCGAGCACGGCCGGTGCCGCGAGCGCGCGGCCGACGAGATAGCTCCGCGCGGATACGAGCGTCGCGGCCGACGGTCCGCTCGCCGCTAGCCCGAGGCCTCTGAGGAGGTGCCCGCCGGCCGCGACGAGCGCACACGCGATCACGGTGCCGATGACAATGGCGACCGCGAGCGCCGCTGCCGCCTGCCGTGACATCTCGGCCGTGAACGTGCCAGGGGCAGCATCCATCGAAGCCGCGGCGACCGCACTTGTGGTCGCCGAGTTGAGGAAGTTGAAGGTGCGAGCTATCAGGTTGAAGACGGATATGGCCACGCCGACGCCTGCCAGGTCGGCTGCAGAGCAGAAGCGGCCAATCATGGCCGTGTCGACGAGCGACGCGACGGGGTCCATTGCGAGGCCGACGAGTGCAGGCGCGCCGATAAGAAGCATCTCACGAGTCAGTGCCGCGCGCTCGCCAGAGTCGAGAGGCTCGTCAGAGTCCAGGAGCTCGTCGCGGTTCCTGTCTGCAATCGCCGCTATTGCTGGCGCGAAGTGCGGTGTACGGCTGCTGCTGTGTACGGCTGCCAGGTACCGCGGCTGCCATGCCAATGCAAGCGGCAGCACGAACATGGAGCACGTCAAGAGGCGCCACCGAAGCATCGTCGGCGATTGCTGCCTCGCACGAAAAGTCAATGAGACGAAGTCAAGTCAAGAGTCAAGTCAAGTCATTGGTCTATTTTCCACGAAACATGCCCCACGACAACCTCATGTACTGTACTGTGCGTTGCGCGCGCGCACCAGGCGCGGCGGTTGCAGCCTCGAAGCCGAACAAAACATCCGAGATTGCATTGTGCAATTTCCGACGGCCTCACAAATTGCACCCACCCTCCCTCCGATCGGCTTCTTGTGCACAAAAGCAGCCTCTCCATTCCATAATGCCGTCTGAGCCATCAGAGGCCGGCTCCTTCGAGGAGCCGACGCCCTTTGAAGCGGACGGTTCGTGTATCTACTCGTCCTCCCCGCCCGACCACGAGGCGGTGCTGCCTCTGCCCTTTTTTCAGAATCAGGTGGCAGGGCACACAGGCGTTTCGAACGAGGGCGGGTCAATCCTGGTGCCCGAGCCAGGAAAGCTGGCGAAGCCTGTCGGCCACGGGTACTTTGCTGGCGAGGACCACTTCTACCGACAGCTCAAGTCGTACCCGGCGCTCGCCGATTTCTGCCCGGCTTATTTCGGCACGCGTACCTTCGGCCAGCGTCAGTTTGTGGTGCTCGAGGACCTGACGCACGGCATGGAGCGGCCGCTCGTCGTCGACATCAAGGTGGGCACGTGCACTGTCGCGCCCGATGCGGCGTGGACCAAGCGCATCACGCACCTCGCCAAAGACCGCGCGACGACTACGCGCTCGCTCGGGCTTCGGTTGGTCGGCGCACAGACAGCGCTGCGACGGTACGGCAAGTCATGGGGCAAAGGGCTGCAGCCGGGTGACATGTCTGAGGCGCTCCGCATGTGCTTCTCCGTCGACGGCCGGTTGTGCGTCTCCGCGCTCAGCGCCTTTGTCCCTCAACTGCAGCGGCTCGCGCAGGTGCTCGTAGACGGGCCGCGATGGCAACTCGTCTCCTCCTCCATCCTCTTCGTCTTCCAGGCGGATGAGGATCCGCTCGCGACGGCGCCACGCGGCGACCCACCCATTCCGCCCTGCCCCTCCACGCCCCCGACGTTCAGCCCATCCGCCACCCTTGCCGATGCGCCGCCGCCACCGCTGCCCATGCCGCCGCCGTCGGCGGCGTCGCCAGCGTCCGCCGCGCCCAAGCCCGCGATGCGTGTCATCGACTTTGCGCACGCTTACCCACTCCGATGCGCGTGCGACGCTGGCTATCTGTACGGGCTCACCAATCTCATCTACCTGCTCTCCGACTTGCTGCACGCCGACCGGCTGCAGCGGCACCCGCCTCTCACGCGCACGCCGACCGATCCAACCAGCGACGCCCCTTCGGAACTCGACGCCTCTACCGGCAAGCTCTCCCTCCACCCTCCTCCAGCGCTCACGGCGGCGCTCCCCTCGGAAGTGCTCACCCTCCTCAAGGAGCCGTGGGGAAGTAAGCGCCCTCGGGGATGCCACCTACCTGAGTGCCTCGGAGTTGGATCGGAGTTGGATCGGAGTGCCTCGGAGCTGGATCGCTGCTCGTTGCGACTGAATGTGTTGATTGGCTCCTCCTCAGGTACGAGCCACCTGGGAGCCCCCCCGTGCGAGTATGCCATCGATCTGCGTCTCAAGCAAGGCGAGGTGGGCTGTCGCTGGCAGACCGTGGACGGGTCGTCGCCACCCGAAGCCCTCCGAGCCGCCTCCGCGGATTGGGTGCGAATCCACCCAGATGAGTTTGTCGAAGCCTTCGCGCACTCGCATCTGGGCTGCTGGGGGTCCGAGTGGCTCGGCTTTCGCGCGGAGCACTCCGTGCTTCCCCAAATGCGCAAGGCAGCCTCGCTCGCTCAGACGTGCAGCGTGCCTGGGTGCAGCGCCGCCGCCGACGCTCCCGCCGCCGGTGTGGGCGCCGGCGCGGGCGCGGAGGGCGTGGGCGTGGGCCTTCGCATCTGCGCCGATCTCGGGAGATCGGATCTCGGCAGCGCTCGCGAACCTTCGCTCGAGAGAGTGCTGAGCTCGAGTAAGCTGAGCTCCGATCTCCCTTCCAGAATGTCGAGCGCCGAGGCCTCTCCTACTACGCCTCGAGGTCCAATGCTGCTGAAGCGCCTCGCCTTTCGGCGGCTGCACACAGTCTACACGCAGCCGCGCGCCCTTTGCCTCCGCATCACCTCCGGACCAGACTCGCGCGTCGTCCCGGGCGATGTGACGCCTGGCAAGCCGGCGCTGCGCCCGCTGCCCTCGCGCATGCGCGCGCGCGTGGACGTCCTCCTCTGCGGCGAAGTGAGCGCGGCGTCGTTGGCGCTGCAGGACGCCATGTGTGCACAGCAGCCCTTGAAGCACCCTTTGCCGACCAGCGCAGGAGGGCTCGAGGGCTTTTGTGCGGGCGACGCCCTCGATAAGGAAGGCGGGCGGGCCGTGGCCGATGCGGTGGCGCAGCTGCTCTCGTGCGTGAGCGCGGAGCACCGCGATTCCCTCCTGAGTTGGTTCTGTGCCCAAATCGGCGCTCTGATCGAGGCGCTCGCCGATGGCTCGTACTTCCAGTTCGCCGCCGCGTCTCTCTGGTGCATCTGCGAGGCGGGCGGCGACGGAGGCATGGGGTTGCTCGCGGAGGCGGAGGGTGGCACAGGCTCGGGCATTCCGACGGGCAAGACGAAGCCTCCGGCGGGACCGGCGGTGCAACTGTCGCACTTCGCGGATATGTCGATGCATCGCGACGCTGGCTGCCATCCGGGCTTCTCCTCCGCCCTCTCCGCCATCCACACGAGCCTGCGCAGTCTCGGAGCCTCGGTGCGCGGCGCGGCCGACGGCGAGGGGCCCTTCGAGATGAGTGGGCTCTGAGGCGTGCTCGCGACGGCGCCTCCTCGTTCGAGATGATTGGGATCTCAGATGTACATTTAAGTGCCTCGGCCGGCAACGGCTGATGGACTGCGTGCGATCTCAGAGAATGACATACCCAGGATAATGATCCACTTCCTACTCGAGTACACAGAAGAATGACATGCATCGTACCAAATGTGGAATGATGGTGCACCGCCTAACGTGACTGCAAGGTTAGGCTGGTGGGAAGGCGCTACAGACAGTACACACTTCATACCAGAGTGTGGCATCATAGGCAGTGGGCAAAGTGACTGTGCACAACCAGAATGCATCGGTCCGCCCCTGCGCGTTCGGAGTAGCACATGCTGGCATGAGCGTCATGACGTTGTGCGTCTCTCAATGATGGTCCATATAGAGTTCAGTGTTGGCATGGACTGGCGCATAACGTTGAACGATCGTGATGCCTCGACGTGATGTTCAGCGCACGGTCGCTCCCGAGTCCCGAGACCCGACGGTGCGGTGCACGGTCGAGGCCCGGTGCCGGTCCCGGGTGGCACGGGAGATGATGTCAGATGAAGTGAACCAATTTAAATTCGGCTCAACTTGACGTCCCTGGCACAGTGAGTGAGTGAGTGATGAGCTCACTCACTCACTCACTCACTCAGGGTTCACATTCACAGCCAATGTTTAAAACTCGACACCCAAGACACCGGACCGACCGGCACACTCCATCTCTGCACGCGCCAGCATGCTCGAGGGATCGTGTCGGATCCCCAACACTGCCTTACCGTCGTACGCAGTCTACCCTGGGCTGCGCCTTTATGCGGATCCGAGTGTGCGCCTTGGTGTTCGCCTCAACGGCACATTTGGCAGTGTCGATGGCGACGATGCGCACTGCCGCCGCGTGTGCGAAGCGGTACCCGGCTGCAATGCTGTGACACGCTCGTCTGGTAAGCCATGCCTGCTCCACGACGTGTGCATCCGCCCGCCTGCGAACGGGCCGCTGCCCGAGTTCCCCGCTCCCGGGGTGGCCACGCAGTGCGAGGCCGGCGCCATCACGATGCTGACGCGCAAGGAATGCCGGGCGCGCCCGACGTGGTATAAGCTCACGTACCGGCTGCCCATCGAGGGCGACATGCTCGGCACCATTGCCGTAGAGTCGCCCGAACGCTGCCGCGAGGTCTGCGACAAGGTGCCCGGCTGCAACTCTTTCGCGCACCAGGTCATGGATCTGGACTTCGAGGCACGTACGCCGGGCTTCTCGGCGCGCTGTTACCTCAAGGGGCGATGCGCGCAGCCGACGAGCCCTGAGACGCGCCTCGATGTAGACCCCACCAAAGCTGGGCAGCTGTCCCGGCTGCGTGGCCGCTTCGTGTCGCACTACAAATGGCCTTGCACCGATGAAACGGTCTTATATCCGTTGCCGGGGCTTCGGCGCAGCTTGCCGCCCGACGAACCCTCCGGTCTCGTCTCCCTCGACTGTAAGCCCGGGGCACCGAGCGCTGCCAAGGGTGGCTTCATCACCACCGGAAACGCATTGCCCGCCGAACGCGTCCGCGGCTTTTGCGACTCCTATCGCGTGCCGCAGCCGACGGTCACTGAGATCCGGTACCCTTCGTTCTATCAACCCCCCCCTCAAGAGGTCATCAAGATGGGACAGCGCGCTGCATGGCAAGGGCGCGACGTCTATGCGCCGCTGTCACCGGCAGAGCTTCAGCAGCTCGAGGGCCTGCGCCCGGGCGGCCCGCCGGCGGCGTTGCGCGAGGAGGAGCGCTCGATACGGCGCCTCTTCGAGCTCGTGGCAGCGGAGGTGGCCGCCAAATCGTTCAACGGAAAGGAGGTCATCTTGCTGACGAGTAACACCGAGGGGCTACCGCTCTCGATCAACCTGATCGCCAACCTCGCGCAGTTTGGGCACCATCACACGCTGATGCTTGCTTCCCACGCCAACGGCGCCGAGGTGTGCGGCCATCTCATCGCGGCTGCGCCCCCCCCATGTGTCTGGTCATCCCTTCTGACCGAATACCGGAACGGTCTCAAGGGTTACGTCAATACCCCAGTGTGGGCTCTCTGGCTGCAGCGCTACTGCTACATGCAGCGGCTCGTGCTCTCTGGGTACAACACGCTGCTCCTCGACACCGACGTCATCCTCTTCCATGACCCGTATCCATTCTTCAAGGGGCTGCTGGCCAACTACAGCGCGTTCGTCCTTGGCGACTCGTCCGCCGGCTTCGCAGCGGTCAACGGCGGCATCTACTACCTGCAGAACGCGCACGTGAATGGGCCCGTCGTGCACATCTTCTCCGAGTTTGAGCGGCGCATCCGCGCCACGCTGGGCGCGGTCGACGATACGACTTTGAAGGAAGGTCGCCCCGCCTTTCTCTGCCGAATCACGTGGCCTTTGAGCGCGAAGCCAATCAAGTCGGACGCAGCCCTTCTCACCGAGAAGGCCGAGAAGCGGGCGAGACGAGGCGCGACAGGCTTGGCCACTTCGGGCGAGACGCCGGGCAGGCGACTCTCTGACGGCGAAGCGCGCCGTGCAAAACTCGCCCTGCGGAACTCCGCACGAGGCGCAGCTGGCGGCGGCCGCGGCGGTGGCGGTGGCCGCCGCTCATATCACGCCACCGCCGCTGCTACCGGGCCCGTCGATCATGGTGGCACCCCCTCGAACCGCCAGCCCTTAGCCGGGGCAGCCGCTTCACGCCGCTCGTACCGATGGGCAGCCGTGGGCCAGGAGCGCTTGATTTGCTACGACCGGCGTGCCGGCCACAAGCAAGGATGGCCTGCGGATGTGCTGCTGTACGATCAGAGCGTGATCAACAACGTGCTCCTCTCCGAGCTCGTCGGCCACGAGGCGCACATGCTCACGAGCACGCACCTCGACCTTGACCCGCAGGAGTCCAATAAGTACCAGTTTTGGGAGGTGCCGGAGCTTGAGTGGGCCACGCCACGTGGCCTTGGCACGTATGGGCAGTCCTATCCGTCGCGGTACGCGCGGCGCGAGCGCACGCTCGTGCGCACCACGGGCGATGAGAGGGTGGCCGAGACGATCATGATGGCCCCACCGTGGCTCTTCTCTGCGGAGTCGGACTCGCGTGTGCCCCCCGTCTCCGCCGACGCAGCCGGAGCCCTACCGCCAAACTTCGCGCCCGGCCACCTGGCACCTGGCACCTCTCACCTGGCGCCTGTGCGTCCGAGAAGGTCGACAGGCCCCGTGCCCACGGAGACGCGCCCGGTGCCCTTGCCGCGCGGCATTGCAAGAAGCCAGGGCATCTATCCCGGCCGGCCAGCGGCGCGCGTGTGGGCGCAAAACCCGCCTCCTTCGACCCTGGTCCATTTTGTGTGCGCTGCGTGGCCAGGCTCGGGCGGGCGCATCATGGCGATGGAGTTATGGGGCAAGTGGTTTTATGGCGACGTGGACGCGCACCTGGGTACAACCACGCGCCGCCTGCCCTCCAAGAGTCCCTCCAACAGTGAGCCACCACGCGCCAGCCCGATGGGCTTCGAAGCGCACTCGTGGCTGCGAGTGTGCGGAGTCGCGTGCGTCGTGGGCCGCTGCAACAACCTTGGCAGCAAGCGCAGCAAACTCCCGCTGTGCTTCAACTGGATGAGCCACCACGGCGACTGGAACGCACATCCTCTGCGCGGACTCGCATCCCTGCCTGTGCTCGGGCAGAGTGAGTCCGCGCAGAGGCCGGGAGTCGTACCGAGCGCCGGCCGTGCAGCTGCACCGTCACTGCACCGTGCGCTCAAGAAGCTCAAGCGCCGTGCTGGGAGTGAACGGGAACGCGCAACGGAGGAAGACGGCCGCCGTGCGGAGGAGATGGGCTCGAGCGCTGAGGCTCTCAGGTACAGTGATGCCCGGGCCGTCCTCACGCCCATCGAGCAGCGCGCCGCAGCGATTGTTGCGTTCGAGCTCAAGTCACCTATACCGGCTGACCTCGCCGCCGCCGCCGATGCCGCCGCTACGCTGCACCCGCACGGGCTCGTCGCATTCTCTCGTCCTCTCGCCGCGGCCGATCGGCGCGAGTATCAGGTGTATGCACACATCCTGATGAGCGCCGCAATGCTCACGCGACGCAAGCCGGTGTTGCCGCTCGCAGTGTGCGCGCCTTCTGGGGAGTGGTCGGCGTCCTCTCGCTGCATCTACGTGCTGCATGCCGCCACGCCGCCGGGTGCGGAGTACTGTGTGCAGCGGCCGCCCTCGATCTGCCACGGCAAGGTGGCCCTCCCTAATGAGCTCGAGGGCGTGCCGGACGCCGAGGTGGGCACTGTGATTCTTCCGCGGCTCTCACTCCGCAACGGCTCTGTGGATGTGGGCGCGCTCGGGGCGGCGCTTGGTACGCGAGCGCGGGACCGCCGCGTGCTGCTGCTGGACACGAGCGCGCTTGTTACGGCCGACGACCTAAGCAACCTGCTCGTGACTCCAAAGGGATGGCTGTGCACGCTGGATCACAAGTCGTGCCAGCATGCTTGCTGAGGACGGGGCTCATTGTTTTCCGATTGAACCGCAACGGCTTTGCGTGTGTAGGTGGAGGTCCTACACGACTCGCCCCGCCACCCTATGTACGTGCATGTTTGATGTTAGTCGTGTGAGCTGCTCAGCATGCTGCAAAAAGCTGCAATACTCCGGGCGGTCCGGCTCGTGTGTCGTGTGGAACTCGTCACGTGCATTCCCGGATATGATATATCCCGCTTCCCGGCGATTTCCCGCTAATTCGCCGCCGTTTTCCCGTAACGTGATGCTGAAAAGTAACGGTCGACCTTTGGTCGACCCACACACTCACAGACACTGAGCCACGGCCAAACGCACGAGCACAGCGCTACGCAGCTTGACAGCTGCGCGGTCCGGACCTCCGGTCATCTCCACACGACACAGAGGCGCGGTCTTTCAGTCCACAGTCAGTCCACCGCGGCTGCCCGCTGCAAGGCGCTGCGATGTGCGTCTCGTCACGCCAGTCGCCGCGGAATCTAAGGTCCTAACCCACTGACGTTGGGGGATGGCCCGGGCGCGTGATCAACGCGCACGAGCCGCACGGCGCCCTCCCCTGCAGCCACGTCGCACACGAGGCCGCTCCTGCGGCTCAAATAACTCAAAGCCGGCTCGTCAACGCCGCTCCGTCGCTCAACTCGTCCGACTCGGGCGAGCCATTGTCGAGCAACACCCATCCCGCAAGGTAGAGCGAGCCGCAGATGACGATGCGCAGAGGTGGGGCGCGCCCGGCCTGCGGATCGGCCCCCGGCCCCGGCCTGGGGAGGGCGCCGAGTTGGGCGTCCGGGAGGGGCGCCGAGTTGGGCGCCTTCGGGTCGGCGCCCGGTCCCTTCGGCCTCATCGCGTCGCGACGTGCCAAGATGATTTGGCCAAGGTGCGTCGCGACGGCGCGTTCGACCGCGGCGAGGGGCGATGGACTCTCGCTCGCCTCGAATCCGACGGCGGCGGCCGCCGCCGCAGTCTCGGCGGCCGTGAGCGCAAGGGTCGCCTCATTTGGGATGGGTACCGCGAACAGGGTAGCACCAAGCGCCCGCAACGGCGCGAGGAACCCGCGCACATCCTTGGTTCGTAGCATGGCGCACACGAATACGGTAGGCTGCCGCTCCGGTCCGTGGCGCGAGAGCGCCGCCGCGAGCGCGACGCCTCCGGCCGGGTTGTGCCCGCCATCCAGCCAGAGCTCGGCATGCGCGCCCGCGGCGGAGACCAACGGGCCTCGAGTGAGCCGTTGGAGCCGCGCTGGCCACGTGGCGCCCACGACAGCGCCGCGCAGCACGGCGGGCTGCCCGTGCCCAAGCAGCCGCAGGACCGCGAGGGCTACACCGGCATTCTCGACTTGATGTGAGCCCACGAGCGCCGGCAGCGGCAGCACCTCGTCGGCTTCAGGCAAGCTGGTGTGCGCTCCGCTGGATGTACGGGCGCCACGACGGGCGCCGAAGGAGCGGAAGTGCAGCCGCCCGTTCTCCTCGCATGCGTTGGACGCATGCATTCGGAAGTGCAGCCGCCCGTTCTCCTCGCAGGCGTCCCAATGGTCGCCACATACTGACAGCGGGCAGCCGACTGTCGCGGCACGCGCGCGGATGACGCTGAGCGCGCCCGGCGTCTGAGGCGCCACGACCGCGGGCACACCCGCTCGCAGAATCCCTGCCTTCTCCGCCGCTATCGCCTCAACAGTCGAGCCCAGGAACTCCTGGTGGTCGAGGCTGACCGCCGTGATGACGCACGCGACCGGTGCGAGGCCAGCGACATTGGTGGCGTCCAGCCGACCCCCCATGCCCACCTCGAGCAGCGTGTAGTCGGCGGGCACGCGGCTGAATGCAAGCAGCGCCGCGCACGTTGTCGCCTCGAAAAAGGTGATGCTCTCGTCGCCAATCGCGGCGAGGACCTCGGCGAGGAGAGTCGCGAGCGTGGGCTCGCCGATGAGGCGGCCGGCAAGGCGGATGCGCTCATGGAAACGCACGAGGTGCGGCGACGTGTACACATGCACGCTGCAGCCTGCAGCCTCAAGGCCCGCGCGGATGAATGCGATCGTCGAGCCCTTTCCGTTCGTACCAGCGACGTGAATTACAGGCGGCAGTCTGCGCTCAGGATGACCGACGCGTGCAAGCAGTGCCTCCAGCCGGTCGAGCGAAAGGTCGATCGCCTTCGGGTGCTTGCGCCGCAGCGCATCGAGGAAATCGGCCGAAGATGGAGGCATTCCGTTTGTGTGCCGAGATGGGAGACCCTTCGCCGCTCCAGACCGCTGACGCCCTGAGCATGGCTTTCATTCACAGCGCAGCCCCTCTTTTCTCATTGTGAATGGGGGCTCCCCCGCCGAGCGTGAGATCGTCGAGGTCCGGCGCCGGCGCCGGGCCGACTCCCCTGTGGGGAAAACGGGGAGGAGTGTTCACAACGTAAAAGTTCCACACCTCGTACTGTCGACGTTGGCACGTTCTGCACGTTCACACTCGCTTCATTACACTTTCATTACACTTGCTTTCGTACTACTCCAATCCATTCAAACTCGCCAGTTGCAGTTCACAGTATGTTTCAAGATCCACGCACCACGGCGCCGTATCTCGGGATTCGGCCTGTACCCTTTGGCTTCATCATCCTCGCCGAAAAACAGACAGCTCGCTGCCTCCCACATCCTTAGTAGTCGTAGACCGCATGCCAAGCCGCCGCCCATCCTCCATCCTTAGTAGTCGTAGCGCCGTCGGCCTGTATCCCGCTCTGGAGAACGTGAACCGTAGCGCCGCCGCCGAGCGTCTCTATCCGGCGAGCGTGAGCGCGAGCGCCTCTCCCGGCGACCTGTCTCCCGCGGTCGCTCCTCGCGCCGCTCATGCCGCCACGTCGCATAGTCAGCACGTCTCGGAGGCTCGTCACGCTCACGCTCGTGGTCCCTGACGTGCCGTGACGAAACGTCACGAAACCCGTCGCCGCGAGGGGGCTCACGAGGGAGATCGCGAGCGGGCTCGCGCGGGGGCTCACGTCGACGCGGCGGTGAGATGGAAGGCGAGCGCGCCCGCCGCGGCGCGTCAGCTGGCTCTGCGCGGGCTCGGGGCTCTGCGTGCGAAAACAGGCAGTCGGCGCCGCGCGAGCACGTGCCGAACCGGTAGAAGCGGCAGGGGGGCCGTGACGGCGAGGTGGCCGATGCCTGAGGTTCCCACTGGCCGGAGTTTCCCGCGGCGGTCGCGCTTCCGACGCTGCCCGTGTTGGTGCGCCGTTCACTAACTTCGAGGATGCCTTCGATGGCCTGCGCGCTCTCCACTGCCGGCTCCACAGGCAGGAGGCGCGCGAGCCGAGGATCCGCTGAGTTCGCCCCAGAGCTCTGGCTGCGCCGAGCCACAGGAGCCACACCAGCCGGCTGCACCGCATCGGCAGAGAGAGAGCGAGATGGAAAGGCGATGCTGCTGCCACCGAAGCCGAGTGGCGGCTGCACAGCATGCTCTGGTGCGGGCGAGAAGCGGCCGCTGTAGCTCGCGGACGCTGTGTCGGGCACGAGTGGAAGGAGGCGACCGGAAGGGGTGAAGCCCTGGAAGCCCGGAGGGTAGCCTGCGGGCACGGACGCCGGAGGCATCACCAACGCAGCAAGCGCATCGCCGATGGACGGCTGCGGCTTCGACAGCGGCGGTTGCATCTGCTGCGGGAGCGGCTGTGGGGGCTGCAGGGATGGCAGTAGGTGCGGCGGCTGCGACGACGGCGGCTGTGTTGGCATCTGCTGCGGCCCCATAGTACGTAGGTGCTGCTTGCCTTGGCGGAGCTTCTCGGCGACGACATGTGCGTGCCGCAACTCGACGTCACTCAAGTGGCGCGAGCGCAGCTGGTGCCAGGCCGTGATGAGGTCCTCATCACGCAGCGGCTCGTCGAGCACTTCGTCAAACGAAATCTGGCGCTCGAGTGGCCGCCAGTTGGCGGGGCCCTTGATGGTGAGCCGCCGCGAGCGCGCATCGGCGAGCACCACCTCGCAAACGACGGAGCGCGAGCTGGCGAGGCCCGCCGCATACGGCTGTTCTACCTTCACCAGAAGGCCGATCGGCCCGTCCGGCAGCAGCAGCGAGGCCTCGTGAGGCAGCGAGCTCGACCAAGCGAAGAGCTGCGGTGGTCGCAAGTGCAGCGACTCGAGGGCCGACAGCGTGGGAAGGAAGCCAAGATCAGAAAGCAACCGCGCGTCTCCGGCGTCGTAGGCGAAGTCGTAGCTCAGGACCGCGCGCGCCGCTCGATCGTCGGGCAGCCCCGCCGCTTGAATGCATCGCCGGAGCCGCTGCGCGTGGCTCGTGACGGCGCCGCACGAAAGACGCGAGATGTAGCCCTCCTTGAGATGCCGCCATGCGGCCATTTGTACCGTGCAGGCGAGCTTATGGTTGGGGACGTTCGATACAAACTCGAGAGCGAGCCAGCGCGTGAGCGGGCGCCACTCGGCAGGTCCACGTAGTTTGAGCTCGATCTCACCATTGGCCGCGCGCCGGCTGTCGAGCACCTCGGCGACATCATACTCATCAGCCCGGCCGTGGGCGCGTGTGCAGATGAGCAGGCCAGCAGGGCCCGCAGGGAGCACTGACTCATCACGCGCCCAGGCCTCGAGATCATCACGGCGCGCGCGGATCGCATCAAGGCCTTCGAGAGCCTTGACGAGACCCATATCCTCAAGCAGCGTGCTCTCGGCCACCCGGAACTCGAAGCCCGCCTCGTCCTCGGCGAAGGCCCACGGAGCGTCAGTCGGGGTGGGCACCGAGCGCGACGTCGGCGGCCGTCCAATCGCCTGTCCAAACGCAGCGGCCGCGGCAGCGCTCGCGGGAGCCATATTAGGAGCGCTCGCTGCCCGGACGCTGCTGGTGCTCGAGACGGCGCCAAACGATGCGGCCGTGCTCGATACGGCGGCAAAGGCAGTGCCCGAGGCAGCGGCCATCGTCGGAGGCAAAGCGCTTTGGCGATGAGCCTCAAGCGGGACGCTTTGGGCACACGTGCTCTTCGACGGAGACCGCGCGGTGTTGAGCATCCCAACCGACACGTTGGCCGATTTCGAGTTCTTCATGGGCATCAGGTCCAGCGGCGTTGCGGCCGATGAGCCTGCACTGCCGCTGCTTCCGCCGCCACTGCCGCGCCACGACGCTACGGCTGTGGCGGGCGCAGCACCCTTACTCGGGTTAGGCGGCGCCCGAGACGGCGCCGTGTCCTTTTGCGGCGCAATGTCTTTTGGCTTCGCGACACCTACGATGGTGCTCGTGTCGTGAGCAAAGCTGCCCCACAAGTCGACCTCTGCGTCGGCAATGCTGTCAGCGCCCTCGCGCCCCGACAGCAAGGGCGGTGGCGCTGCGCGCGGCGGCACCGCACGCGGCGGCGCCGGCGCTGGTGCCACTGGCACTGGAGGCGGCGCGGGTGCCGAACCGCCACGCTTGGGCGCCAGCGCTGACGGGCGTCTCGAGAGCAGCGGTAGCTCCTCGTCTGAGTCATCAGAGCTCGAGTCCATTCCAGCAGCCTGAGGAGGCCCCGACTGCGCAATCGCAACGGCGGCGGCCGCCGCTGCCGCCGCTGCCGCCGCGGCGGCGGGCGAGAGACTGGACGTGCGTGGCGCCTTGGCCGTTGGACTCCTTCGAGCGGCGGCTTCTTCGTCCCGCAGCATGCTCCTGAGCAGGCTGCGATCAGGCTCCTTGTCCTCCTCCTGGATCGAGATCGGCGCGCTCCGTGGACGCTTGCTCCGTGGACGCTCGCCGCGATCCGTGAGCACCCGACGCTTCGTGTCGCACCAGCCAGGGTGCTTTGGCGGCTTCGAGCACTGCGCGGAGCGGGGACAGCACTGGCCCGATGCCTGCGCATGGCTGGCCTCGTTCTCATCCTCATCCTCATCCTCATCTTCGTCCACATCGTCGATCCCCTCCTTGTCGTCCTCAACGACGTCGTCGTCGTCGTCGTCGTCGTCGTCGTCGTCGTCGTCGTCCTCGTCGTCCTCGTCGTCCTCGTCGTCCTCGTCCTCGTCCTCGTTGTCCTCATCGCACTTCTCGCTCACATGGACGTTAGGGCGCTGGCTGCCACGGCCGCGCGCTCCCCGGCCGCCTGACGCCCCCCCGCGCTGGCTGCCTTTGCCGGCTCGGGCTGGCCGGGGCCGTGCCACAGGGTCCTGACGCCCATTCGGCAACAGCGGCCACCACTCAAGCTTGACGCCTTCTGCTGAGCGGACGATCCACATGCGGCCGTCATCGCTCCTTAGCTTCGCGTCCACTGCAAACTTGGTGCAGCTGGCCGCGGGTGGCCGGTATGGCGCACCGTTGAGAGGCACGAGCTCGGCCCATGCAGCTGCAATTGCCGCCGTGCCGTTCAGAGGGGCGGCGGGCTTTCGATGAGCGGCGGGTGGCTGGGAGTGCGGCAGCTTGCCAGCGAGCTTGGGGGCGGGCTTAGTAGCTGGCTTGGGTGCGGGCTTGGGAGCGGGCTTCAGCGCCGAGGAGCTCTCGAAATGGATGGGCGAAGACGACGAAGACGATGTGGAGGACGACACGTCGGCTGGGGCCGCCGCTGCCGCCGCTGCTGCCGCTGGTCGGCGCCAGCTCGGGGCAGCGCCGGCAGCCGCATGAGCGGCGGCAGCGGCAGAGGCGGCAGCGGTGCACGAGCGCTCGGATTGATCGGATTGATCTGGCGGCAAAGCAGGCTGCGCAGCGGGGCAGCTCGTGCCGCTGCTATCACCGCCGCCATGAATGGCGTTCCGACGCTCATGCTTCTCATGCTTCTCCCAAGCGTTTCTTACGGAGGAGCCCCTTATGCCATCCGGGCCCTCGTACACGACGTGCTTGCGCCCATTGGGCGCGACACGCCAGTAGGGCTGCCAACCAGGCGGCAGCGGCTGCGTCGACTTGGGCTGCGCCTCCTGCGCAGGCGCGATGGCGGCGGCCTCCGCCTCGACGCGCGCTACGAATACGAATGACGGTCGCGCGAGCAGCGGCAGGCGCGCGGCTCGATAGGAGGGCGAGTCAGCGGAGCAAATCTTGCCGCATGTGTGGGCCCGATGGGCCCCCCTGCACGCACTGCAGTCGTCCGGTGGCTCCGCCCCCAAGGCAGCCTCGACGCTGCGAAACCTCGCGGTCTGAAGCTGCTCGGCCGGCCAGGGTCCCTTTGGCGGCTCGGCCGGTGGCGGCTCCCCCTCCCCACCGAGAAGTCTCGAATCGTGCGCCTCGGCCGGCGCCATCACGGCGCGCGTGCGCGCGAGACCGAGCATCGGATGGTCGCGGGACGGTGAGAACTGTTCCTCAGGCTCCCAGGTGTGTTGGTCTGGGCCGTAGTCGCCCCAGCGCACGAGGTAGCGCCAGCCGCCGTCGCGCACCTCAGCCTGCAGGATCTCGGCGACTTCGTACACGCCGCCTGCACTGCTGGCAGGGCAGCGGGCACTGCTTGCGCGGCCACTGCTGCTGCTGCTGCTGCCACCGCCGCTGCTCACGCTGCTTCCGCCATGGGCCTGCTGGTCTCGGAGCGGCTCGACACCAGCTACGGCACGGCCTTGACCACGGCCACGGCCACGGCCGCCACAGCTGCCGCCACGGCCGCGGCCGTTGCCGCCGCCCCTGCCGTCACGATCGCGCTGCAGCTGCGTTGGTGAAGGGCCACCGACGATGGACGTGGATTCCTCATCGTCGAGCTCGTCGTCGGTGTCGGCGGTGGTCCTGACCCGAGGTGCTGCCTTGGGTATGGCAGCGGTGACCGCTGGGTACGAGCGTGCGCGCCGTGCGGAGGGCTCGAACTCCGCGAATACGTGCATGCCAGGGTGGCGGTCCAGCAGGATGCACCCGTTGGTGCCACACCGATCGTAGGGCCGTTCCTTCGTACGGTCGCCAGTCTGCTTGTTCACGAACACGTGTACGCCGTCGACGACCTCCACCAGCCAACCCTTGGGTAGTCGGCCGACTTCGTCGGTGCGACTCGGCTGCTTGGCGATCCTGGGCACCTCTTCTGTGTGTCCTCCCAAAAAGGAGTCCGCAGCAGCGTTGACGTCCATGTTGGAGCGTTGCAGGAGCTCAAGCAGGACTCCTTCGGGCGGATCGGGGCCCAATAACTCACGCAGCGCCGTCATCGCGAGCGAGGAGTCGCGCGTGGGGCGCGGCTCGGCGATGATGGGCTCGTTCATCGCTGCCCCGCTTCTACCTCCAGCTGTCTTGCCTCGCCGGAGGTCTCGACGCGGTCGCGGGGCTGGCAGGCCCCGCGCGTGAAAGGGGTGCTCGCGGTGCGGCGCGCGCCGTGGGTCGCCCCGTGTGGGGAAATCGTCCCCCCCTCTGGCGGGAGACATGAAGTCGACCGGCGACCTCGCTGCCAACATCGTGAAGCTGCGCGACGCGCTCCGACGCGCCAAGTATGACGGGCCAGTCGATGCACCGGCGCTCGGCTTGGGTGAGCCGGCCGGCTACCTGCCGCTACTCCACTATGCGCTCCTGCACTCCTCGCGCACAGTCGCTGCGTGGCTAGCCACCTCTGGCTATGAGCTCTCCGCAAAGACAGACATGCGCTTCGTCGAGGTCGTGTACAGGCTCGTGCGCGAGGAGTTCGGCTACCGCCACAAGCTCACCTGCAAGCAGATGCTCGGCGCGGGCTTCGCCGAGCACAAGATCCTCTTCGTCGTCGACGTGCTTGAGCTCTGCCGGGGCAAGCACGCGCAGCTCGGCCGCGAGCGCACGCTGCGCACCAACAGCGCCAGCGGCACTGCTTCACCGCATCAGAGTGCCGACGGCGCTGGCACACTCATCACGCCTCGCGCGACGATGGCCCTGCCGCTGTCGGCCCTTGGTGCTGCGCCCGAGGAGCCACGTAGCGCGCCGCCGCCGCGGCCGCTGGCTGTGGGGCAGCTGCCGCGCTCGCCGCGCCGCCCGGCCACGGTGCCTATGGCACCACTTGCCACTGCAGCTGCGGCTGCCGTCGCAGCGCGGCCTAACGTGCGCGTAGAGCTCGCAGCGACCACTGGCACTGGTGGCGCCGCGAACGCATGGGTTCGAGCAAGGCAGCCGCATCAAGCGCCGCAGCCGCATCAAGCGCCGCAGCCGCATCAAGCGCCGCAAGCGCCGCCGCCGCCGCCTCTGGCCGTCTTTGTCGATGGTGGCGATGGTGCGGCCGCACAGCAGGTGCTCGATGATCTCGATCCCGAGATACCGTCAGCCGTTGTGCATGTGCCCATCAGCGTGCCAGTGCAGCGTCCGGTGTCCCGAGACGCGAGCGTGGTGTCTGCGGCACCCCTTGGCTTGCGTTGCTCCCTCGTGGCGCCGCGGGAGCCGCAGGTGGCGCCGCGGGTGCCGCAGGTGCGCTCGTGCGCTCCTCTGATGGTGACCATCAGCGGAGCGTTGCTTGAGACAGGCCAGGCCGACGTGTCGGAGGATGCGCCCGACGCGGCGCCCGACGAGCAAAAGGCGCCCAACGCGGCGCCCATCGCGGAGGCTGATGGCCTCTCGGCCCGCCAAGCGCTGCATCTCCTCCGCGACCGCGCGCCCGAGGCGGCGTCGGATGAGTACACAGAGGACTACACGATCGACGACGTGGACGAGATCGACGAGGTCGACGAGGTCGATGAGGTGGACGAAGTGGACGAGGCGGAGACAGAGGCACATGACGCATACGACGCAATCGAGTCATTTGAGGCCGGCGACGAAGCCGATGGCGGCTTCTTCCTGACGCAGCTTGTCGAGCCCCCCGCGGATGACGCGCCGTCCATGTCTGCTCGCCGTCCCGCCTTCAGCCGCCCAGCTTGGCATGCGCTCGAGGCGATGCCGCCGCCGCCACTGCTGCCGCCGCCACTGCTGTCGCCGCCGACTGCAAATGAATTGCACGTGATTCGCGCCGCGTCTGACGCCGACGTTATGGCGGCGGCGGGCGAGGTGGTAATGGTGACGCCGCCGCCGATGCCGAAACCGCCGTCGGCGATCGCAACAGCGACCGAGGCGGCTCCGAGCGAGGCTCTCTCGGGAGAGGACGCACGTATGGTGCAGCTCGTGCAGATGGTCTTCGCCAAGGTGGCGACCCTCTCGCAACAGACGGAGCAGGTGGTCGCTCGGCTTGCGCTGCTGGAGGGGCGCATGAAGCTCATCGAGGCTGTCGCTGAGAAGGCGGTTGCCACGCCGCGAGCAGCAGCCTCGATCACATCAGCGCCAGCCGCGGCTGCGATGACTGCGATGTCGGCGATGCCGACTATGTCGGCGATGACGGCAATGACGATGGAGATGGAGAGCATCATTGCGGCTACCTCGCCTCCAAAGGCGATGCAGAGCTCTCTGGCCGTCGTGTCGCCGCCGCCTACCACGACAGCAGCGGCTGTCACGCCCGAAGCGCGGGTCTTCACAACGCCCGACCCGCGCACCACCTGTGAGGACTCGCGCACCTCATTGGACGGCACCACGGCCGATGCGGCCAAGCGGCGGGAGGTGCTCCTCGGTCCTTCGCCACGCACGTTGAGCGCCGCTGATCAGCGCATCATTGCGACCACGTGCCAGGGCGCCTTCTCAACCTTCCTCTCGACCCGGGCCTTTATCGACGATGTGGAGCGCCGCTTCTCGGACACACATGAGGCCCTCGCCCGCCGCTTCAACGAGACGCAGGCCGCCATCTCCGCGGCCGGCGCCGAGTGATAGCCCGAGCCCGTGCACAGCCCGGAGACATTCGGCGAGACGGACGCGGCGAGTGGGTGTTGTGGCAGGCGGGGCAGGCGCGGGCAGCGTCAGTTTTGTGTGCTGTGAGAAATGCGCTGGGCGCCAATGGCGCGTGCGAAACCTGGCGGCGTGGGCGCGTGCGAGGGCACTGAAAGCGCACGCCGTGCGCGGTGTTTGAAGGTCGGGTGTTTAAACGGCATGTTCGGAACCCGGGGGGCGCCGCCCGCCGGGCGACCGAGGACCGTCGCGTGTCCGTGAAACAGGCGTGCGGTGTGGCCACGCACAGTGGCGACAGCCCACGGGCCACCACGCGTTCAATATGTGTGGGCTGTGGTCCATACAGAAACTCGATGAATCGCATCCTATTCTTCACCGACAGCGGCCTGCGGCGCGACGTGGAACGTGGCGTCTGCCCGCTGCACCCACGACCATGCGTCTCGCGCCGCCTCTGAGCGTGCGGCGGCAGCGGGTACCGCTGGCGTCTCTGCCCTCTCCGTGGACAGGGCTGGCGGTCTCCAAGTAAAGAGAGAGCGATTCTCGGAATGCGTGGTGACGGGCGCCGCGCTTGGCATCGCCCATTGGCTGCTGTCGTATCGTCGGGCGGCCACGCGCTCGCGCAGGGCCTTCACCTCACCAATATCGGCCTTGATTCGGTCTGCGCGCTCACGCAGAAGCGCCTCGACGCGCGCCGCTCCCGACTCGGCGGGCGGCTCCGATGCAATATTTAGGGCCGCCGCTGCCTCGGGCGGCGGGACTGTTGCCTGCTGCTCCTGCGCCCATAGCTCCGACTGGTAGACTCGCCGCGCCTCACTTCGCACCGCTTGCCGTTCATGCTGTTGCTGCTGCGCGAGCTGCTCCTCGACCGCAATTTTGGCAAGCGTGCGCTGCCGGCTCTCCTCCGACTCCTGCTTCATCTGCGCCTTTACCATCGCTCGGATAGCGTCCACGCTGTTTGGCTTTGTGCGGTAGCTTTGAGCGACCGTGCGGCCCTTCTCGGCAGCGACGAGGCGTGCAGCTGTGGTTGACGGCAGCGACCTTGCAGGAGCAGCGGATGATGGCTTGCTGGCGGTAGGAGCAGTGGATGACGGCAATCTGGCTGCGTTCTTTGAGGTGAGAGGTGTGGGCATGGAGGAACGTTGGCAAAGGCAAAAGCGAGCGCGCGCTGCGAAGATTTCACACATGAGATTCTACCGCGGAAAGCGATTGATCACACCAGAGACAAGGTGCTGGAAACCGTTGGTGCGCCGCACGCTATCGCCATGCCATGGAGACGGCTTTGGGGGGGCCGCACTGCGTGGAGTGGAGTGTGCCACGTACTTCACCCGACACATGTGGCCCGACGTCGCATCTGGTGCCTTTGTGCGAGCGCGTGCTCCACCAAGGCTCACCCATCATCATCCCCGCCCCTCTTTCATCACAGATTCTCTCGCCGCGCTCTGACGCCACGCCGATGAAATTTGCATCCGTCTGGGCGTTCATATGCATGCCACCCGCGCCATTGAGCGATGCCTGGGGCTTGTCACGGGGATGTGGATCGAGGGCGACCGTACAAGACGGCAGCGCCCGCCGACCGTTCACCAGAGCTCCTTGGCCGGCGCCGCACCCTCTGCGCCGGGCGTTGCAGGCGGGGGGGCGTCGGGGGCGCTGAGGGCGCTAAGGGACGTGGCCTCGGCCGCCGGAATGACTGTCGTGGTCGTGGCCGCGGCCGATTCGGCTGGTGTAGCCGCCACCGGCGACCCCGGTGTCGGAGAGACGACCTTCACCACGGCGTCCACCATGGCTTGTGACACGTCAACCACCGCCTGCGCGCTCGCACTCGCCGCAAGGGTGACTCGTTGCACGATGGTCGGTTTGGGCAGTTCGACGCCTCCCAAGAGGGCAGAGCCACGCGTCTGAAGCTCGACCACTTTTTCCCTCAGTGAGGCACTCTCGGCCACCGCTGCGGGCGTCGTCGTATCGTACCCGACGAGCCAGTCTAGGTCCTCCGCGCGGAGCACCGGCCGGGCACGCACGAGTGTGGGGAAGTTGCGCGCGTGCACGGCCGCATTGAGCAGCTGCTCCCCGTGCGCCTCGGTCGGGATCGTGAGCACGGGCACGCCACGGCATACCGCCTCCCAAATGGTCTCATTCCCCGCCGACACGATGACGCCGGTGCACTTGGCAAAGAGCTCCTGGAAGAGCGCCCGCTGCTTCTGGTGCGAGCGAAGCTGGCTGTGGGTTTTGTCGAGCGGCTTGGAAGTGAAGCAATGGAACTGTGAGAGTGACACGCAGCGCCGACTGTGAGCACGAGGTTACACGCGAGAGGCTGCGCGCTGAGGCTGGTGGGCGGGAGGCGCCGCCTACAGCCTGTTTCGCTCACCTCGCAGTTGGCAATTGGTTTCTTGGCAAGGATCGCGTCGAGCGCTTTGGCATTCGTCTGCACCAGGAAGTAGCACAAGATCAGCCGAGGTGTGCGCGGCTGCAGCGGCGCAGGTAGGTGGATGATGGGTGGCAGGATGTTCTCGCCGCCCGTCGGCCCGATCGGGATGGTCTGGCCAGAGGCGGCGAAGATGGCAGACATCACATCCATCACCGCCTTGCCGCCCACCTCGAGGAAAGTGCGCGTGTCTTCGTAGGTGAGCGCGCAGAGGCCGAACTGCGCGGCCATGTGGGTGATCTCGATGCTCGGTGGCAGCGGATTCAGCTGGAAGAAGCGCGCGAGCGTCAGGTGATACATGTTGAAGATCTTGGACGCCCGCGCCCTCGCGAAGAAGTCCGCTATGTCGGCGGCATTCTTAAGCAAGTACTCCTGCGACTTTATTAGGCTGCCCACGAACCGTACCGGGTTATTGAGCGGTATAAAGCCCGTCTCCGTATCGACGAGCTCAATGGCGGGAATGACGAGCAACTCCACGCCGAGCGGCCGCACCATCTCGTCGAGCATCTTCTCGGCGGCGTCTGTGTCCGTGACCACGCCCGCAAGTGTGAAGCCCCGCGCCTCCAAAATCTCTACGGCCTTCATCGCCTGTGTCAGGTGGCCAGTGCCGCTGCCGCAAAAGGCGACCACGAAGCGATTCGACTCCACCTTGAGCGACTCAAGCTTCTTCATTGCGCTCACGGAGCCCTCGACCGGACCCTTGATAGCGCAGCCGATGAGGCATTTGCTCCCGGCTGCAAATGGTGGCTTGAAGCAGTCAGGTGGAGCGCAGGCCAGCGGATTGAAGCTGGCACACCCGTCATGGCCAGGTGGAGCACAGCCCAACATCTGCCCTTGTGGGTTCTGTCGGTCTCGCGTCGGTCTCGCGTGCTCCAGAAACTTTCGGGAGCCGACGCGTGGCGCTTTCCTCACGGGGCCGCCTTCCTCGGCTCGCCCTTCCTTGGCGGCGTTCGCCTATTGCACCGGGCGCGATGGACATGCTCGCGGACGCTGTGCTCGCGGCGGAGCGGGATGTCGTTCGCATCCTCACCGGGGGGCTCGCGGGCGAGTACGAGCGCGCGCCCCCCCAAGTGGCCCCCGGCCCCTCGGAGCGCGTGACAGCTGCTTTTGCCCGCTCCGCTTACGACGAGGCGCTCGAGAAGATGGCGCTGAAACGGAAAAACGACGAGGAGCGGATGTACGCGCTCGGGTACGAGACCGTATGGATGCCAGGCGAAACCAAGACGCGCGTGAGCGACAAGCAGAAGCCCATGTACACGAAGACGTGGTGCCCCGAGGGCGATACGAGCGGGGTGCCCGTCGGCGACCACACCTTCAACAAGAAGGACATCTTGCGCAAGCGACGTTCGCCGGCGCCCCCGACGATCCCGTACGACCCCGCCCAGTTCCTCAAGAAGCCGCGCCTCCCAGGGGCACCACCGCCCGGAAGTGTGCTTGTGGGTCTTCCGGGCCGGAATTTCCTTGGTGGTCCGCGCCCTGGGGCAGGGGGCGCGGCCAGCGGGCTGTTTTGCGACGAGGAGTCGCTCGACCGGAACGGTGCAAGGCGGCCGCCTGGGGCCCTGCCGCCTTCGAGCCCGTGGCATACCGCCCCCTCGGCCGGCAGCGAGCCCGGCAGCGAGCATGTGGGCGGCCTTCCGGGCGGCGGCGCGCCAACAACGGACACTGGGGGTAACCCGTCAGACCCGAATGGCCGCCCGAGCCCGTCAGACTCGATGGCAACCTCGGTGCCGACTGGCGCGGATGGCCGCTCGATGCCGCCAAGCCGCGATGCGCGCAGCGATGAGGCCGAGACGCCCGTTGGGGTCGCGTCGCACCGCGGACTGGCAGACTACCAACCCCTTCCGCCGCCGCCGATGAAGAGCGACTCCATGCAGATGGTCGAAGCGCTCCACTCGCTCAGCGGCGCACGCCCGACTGGGGGCGCAGCGGCGGCGCAGGAAGGGGAACCGCCCAACACGACGCGCGAACAGCTGGCGACGCCCAACACGACGCCCGCCTCGAGCTTGTACCCCGTTTCGAAAGGCGGTGATCCCGCGGGCGGTTCGAGCGTCGTGGCGGGCGGTGCGAGCAGGTCCTCGAAGCCCTCCGACGGCGGCCCAACCGCGCTACCGTCGGCGGTCCTACGTGCAGTGTCCCCTGCCTCAGGCCTGCCCCCTCTCCTCATCGACGGTCGTAAAGTCAAGGGCTTCCTGACGCAGCCAGTGGTGCCGCCCGGGGCGGCGGCCGCCGCGGCCGTGTTGGCAGGCGAGGTCGAAGGGGCGGACGCTGAACACAATGCGGCGGGCGGGCATGCAGGGGTGGACAGCCCTGGGTCGCATGCGTGGCCGGGCGGTCCGCCGCTAGCGGCATCGTCCAACAAGAGGAGCCGTCTGCCACCCGCGCCGCCGCTGCCGCCGGAGCTCGCCATGCAGGGCAAGCCCAACTGGAAGCCGAGCCGGCAGCGGTGCGGCGCTTGCGCGGGCTGCATGCGCAAGGATTGTGTAGAGTGCCCCAACTGCCTTGACAAGCCCAAGTTCGGTGGTCAGGGCCGTTGGAAGCAGGCGTGCGAGAAGCGCATCTGCATGTACCCCCAGCCGAGCCAGACCTACCAGACCTACCCGCAGTACGTCATGAACGCCACCGCAGCGGGCTACGACCGCGCTCACATCAACATGCCGCACAGCATGTTTGAGCCCATGTCCCCCCTCGGCATCAGCCCGCAGCGTGCCGCTCGTCTCGCATTGGAGAATGCCGAGCGTCCGTCTTCGCTGCCCACACCCTCGCCACTAGGCAAGCCACACGACGCCCAACACGACGCGCACGCGCCGCAGATCGGCGGGAGCTTGGGCGTCGTGTTGGGCTCACCCGACGACGGCTGCGGCGCCAGTGCTGCCGCCATGAGCGCCCTGAGCAGCATGCACGCCGGCGGCAGCTTGGGCGCACCCCCCGGCATCGAAAGCCGAAGCGTTGGCGGCAGCTTGGGCGGCTTCGGCGGCGGCGGCGGCGGCGGCGGCGGTGCCACCAGTGCAGCCAAGCCCAAGAAGACGAAACGCTGTGGGGAGTGCCCGGGCTGCCGCCACGACGTTCGTGAGGACTGCGGGGAGTGCCTCAACTGCCTCGACAAGCCCAAGTTCGGAGGCGCCAACCAGCGCAAGCAGGCTTGCGTGAAGCGCACGTGCACCAACCCGCAGCCTAACCCCGAGTACTACGCCAGCCTGCCTGGCGCTGCTGCTGCTGCTGCTGCTGCCGCCGCTGCTGCTGCTGCTGGCGGTGGCGGCGGCGGCGGCGGCGGCACGTACTCCGTCTCCGGCGGCGGCCTGGGCGCGGAAGCGGCAGCAGCAACGGCGCGCGAGGCCGCGATTAGTTTGCCATGCTCATCTCCTGCAACGGAGGCCACCGGGATGGCGGCAGTGCTCACGGCGGCGCTCACGGCGGCGGCGCGAGACATCGACAACGAGCTCGCGTCGTTTGAGGACGACGCGCCCACGGTGCGCCCGCCCAAGCTCGACTCGGCTGCCGGCACAACAGACGCCCCCTAGGCAGCAGGCTCGGCAACGTCCCCAACGACGACGCCCGGGGCGGCGGCCGCCGCGCCCGCGCCGGAGCCTGCTCGCTCTCGCACCGGACGTCCGCACAAGCCCAAACAGCAGTTTGGCGCGGGCGACGAGTACGAGCTGGAGGGGCGCGTGCGCCCGGGTGCAGCTGAGGACGAGCCGAAGCGGCGAAAGGTGGTCGCCGATGGACGCAGCGGCGGTAGCCGCGGCGCTGGTGGCAGTGGCGGCGGCGGTGCGGTGAGCCGCCCGGCAGCGGCAGCGGCGGGCGCCAGCCCGGGCGCGTCCACGTGCCATCTGCTTAGGCAAGCACCGCGCCCACACGTGCGGCAAGAGTGGGACGAGCAGCTACCTCGCCCGCAAGGCCGCCGAAGGCCTCTGTGGGCGCACGCAGCAAGAGCAGCTCTTGCAGTCGCTCTCCACCTACCTTGAGCTGGCGGGAGGCTCCCGCGAGATGCTCCGGGGATGGACTTGCCTGCCGGGCGCCTCAGTGCCCATTCCGGGCAAGGGGAATCGGCCGCCCGAGCATCGGTACATTGACCCGATGGGGCGCGTGTACGAGTCCCGCCTCGCCGTCGCCCAGGCGCTTGGGGTGGTCCCTTTCCATGCGGAAGGCTCGGCCGACATCGTCGCCCCGTACGAGGCAGCGGACTTTAATGAGGAGCGAGAGGAGGAGTACGACGAGGACGAGGACGAGGACGAGGACGAGGATGAGGACGAGGACATGGACCAGGGCGAGGAAGAGGAGGAGGAGGCGGAGGAGGAGGAGGAGGCGCCCGATGACGTCGAGGACGAACAAGATTGAGCTGCTGCTGCCGAGATTGGATAAGGCACGCGAGAGCTTTCGAGCCCCGTGAGTGCCCTTACCGAAAGTACACCAGCCGTCAATGGTGGGGTGGGGATGATAAGACTGGAGCAAACGCGATGCAAAGACGGGAGGAAAGGACGGGAGGAAAGGACGCGAGGACCTGGAGCAAACGCGATGCGAGGACTGGAGGAGCGCGGCATGCACACGAGCATGGGCCAGGGACGAGGAGCAGCGTTTGGATGAAACTAGGGGTCGACGCGGAGATGGTCACTGATCACAGGGAGGAAAGGCTGGCGTCAACGAATAGCATGCTGCACCGATGATTAGGGCGTCGTGTTGGGCACGAGAGCGGGCCCCGGCAGGCGGGTTCGGGGATGTAGCGATGCGGGCCAGGGCATGCTACGGAAGATGCCGGCGAACGACAGGCATTGGGTTGATGTGTGGGTGAGTCGCTACAGGTGTCGTGCTCGTGCAGCACTGCCGTGACTGTGCGGGTTCGGACGGCTAGGAGCGCTTTACCTCAGGCTGAGGCTCACAGGACACAGCGGAATGTTGCGACCACAGAGTATGTTGTGGTACACAGTACAAGCAGGTGTATGTTCGAAGAATGCGTCGAGTTGTCCGCACACGTCGGCGACATCGCGCGACCATAGTTACAGTCGCACCGGCACATCGTCGCAATCGCATCTCAAGTGGGTCGTACGATTTACGAAAACGTGAGACAGGTTCTTCGCTCGATTTTTCGGACGTTACAATACCGGCGTATAGGCAACAGCTGTAGGCTGTAGCCTTGCACCCTCGCATTAACACGCTGCGGATGAGGCTGTCTTCATCCGATTCTTCATCGGACTTCGGTCTTCGTTTTAGTCTTGGGTCTCATGTACCTAATAATCTCATCTTGATGTGACTCATTGAGTACACTCAGATCTCAGTGTGCTGGTGGCGTGCCGGAAGTCTGCTTCTTCTTGCCGCCACAAAGCTGCTTCAAAGCAGCCTTGAAGTGGCTCTTCGTCTGTGCCTCGAGGAGCTCCCGCATGAACGATGCCTTGTGGTCCGCAGTGAGGCCTGGGCGAGGGACCCCCGACGGAGCAAGAGCGCCACCGAGCCATGTCGTGAACTCCTGCTCGAGCGCGTGACGTAAAGTCCAGAAGCATGCCACCACGTCGCTTAGGATCCATGAGGGCATCCATGTGCTCATGCCAATGAGAAGCGCACGGATAAGTGCGGCGCCAGGCGCGGCGCCCGGTGCGTCTCCATTGGGAGCTGGCGCGTCGACCACGAGCCCAGCCGAGGGGGAGGGCAGCTGCCCCTGCAGTGCAGCCTGAAGCGACGGGGCAACCGGCGAGGGCGGGATGATGCAGCGCTGCCAAAGGAGGAGCGCGCTCTTGAGCGCACGCATGCCCTCTGTCGTCTCGACGACGCTCGCCATCCCGTCAAGCTTGGGCGGTCCACATGGCTGCGCTGTGCGCCATATGGCTTGAAGGATGGAGGGTAGCACAGGCTGCACCAGAGCGCTGATAGCCCGATCCACGGACCCCTTGCATACGCCCGCGTGCCTGTCGAAAGCGGAATGGCTCCCAGAGCAGAGGATAGCCAAGCCATCAAACCACTCCGAGAGGGCCGCTTGCTGCAACGCGTCTTCATCCGCATGAGCTGGCGCAGGCAGCGAGGCGAGAGACTGCGCGACCCTCGAAAGGAGCGCGGCCGCCACGTGCTCGGTCGACTGTCCCGAAGGGCTCTGCTCGGGAGGGCCATCGGCACCCATGCTCGCCGAGGCGACAGCCACCTGAACGGCGCAAGCCACGAGCTGCAATATTAGCTGGATTGCACTCACTGGCTTGTGCTGAAAGAAGTTCCATGCCGCATCTGCGACCATGGGAATCATCGGTGCCGCGTGCGCGCCGCAGCCTATGAAGACACTCTCGAGGCACTCACTCGCAGCCAGCATGGCGCCCAGCATGGCGCCGTCCTCTCCCGCCGTGCTGAGCATCTGTAGCAGGATGGGCGACGACGAGTAGCCGACGATGTGGCCGACGATGCCCACGGCGGTAGGCTGCAACTCGCGTGGAAGACGCCGGAGCAGGGTGGCGAGGCGCAACGCGTGGCGGGTCGCCTCGTCGTGTGAGCCGTTGCGGGCACTCTGCTCGAGCGCCATCACCACCGGCCCGAGGAGTGCCTGGGTGAGGGCCAGCTGCTCCGCTGCACTTCTCGCGCCGCCAGCGACCGCGTGGGAGACGAGGTCCGAAGCCGCGACGAGGAGCAACGAGGCTGATTGTGAGGAGAGACCATGGAGCACGCTCGGCGGTGCGGCGCTGGCTGCGATCAGCCCTTCGAGCAGCGTGGGGAGCGGCACGGCCCGTAGGACAGCCTCAGGCGCGAGCGCACTGAGTTTCATCAGCGCGACCACCCCCGAGTGCTCCTGCTTGGAGCGCAGCGACCACACACCGAGGCTCTCCTCCTCCGGCACACGCAAGCTCGCCAGCACGAGAGGGAGCACATCCCGCACTTCGGACGCCCGCTCGGGATGCGCGAGCCATGCGGCGAACGCGCCGACCAGGACCAACTGCGTCGCCAGCAGAGCGCGTCCAAGACCCTCACCCTTGGCCATGAGGAACTCCGCCAGCCGCGATGCCGCTGGGAGCACGGAGCTGAACAAGATCGAGAGTGGTGCGCACAGTCGATGCGGCCCGAGCGGCTTGGCAGCAGCGCTGGTCGCGTGAAGGACGGCCTCCAAAAGCCGAGCACTCTCATTCAGAGCACGGCCTGCCACCGCCTGAGCCTGAACTGTAGCTGCTTGTAGAAAGGCCTCCCGAGCAGTTTCCGCGTGCGCCAGCACCTTCTCGGCGCGCAGTCGCAGCACATCGAGCGCCGCCTCGACGACCCCGTCGCCAACAAAGACGGCACCTCGGAGCAAAGCACGGCACTCCTCCCGAGTCTCGTCGACGGTGTCGCGCTCGGCGGCCGGCAGTGCGGCCATATTTGGCGGCAGCTGCCCTCCGCAGCTCAGCACGCTCTCGAGTAGACGCGGCCGGAAAGGGGCAAGGGCCGACTCAAGCGCAAGTGCCGCTTCGCTAGGTGGCCCTTTGAGGCCCGCTCCCGTCGAGCCGCCTCCACCGCCGCTGCCGCCGCTGCCGCCGCTGCCGCCGTCTTCACCCTGGAGCATCAGGTCATGTAGCTCGATCCAGCAGCCCCTTGCCGCCGCGGACTCGTCTTCCGACTCGGCGGCTGTGCACGCCAGCAGCAGGGATAGCCAGCCGGCGAGCGCCGAGGCGGCTGCATGCGCCGCCTCCCTGGCCGCTTCCGGTGCAACAGCGCCATTCCACACAGCGCCAGGCGGGGTGGGAGCAGCCGCCGGCGCTGCTGAAGTGGGGGCTCGTTCGGTGAGGCATCGGAGAAGGTGAATACCAAGGAACGAGCTCGCCTCGCAGATGATGGCGGAGCGGTGGCGAGATGGCGGCAATGAAGCCACAGGCTCGAGGAGGTGCGCACACAAAGCAGGCAGCAGGCTCGGCTCCTCCATAGGGAGGCTCGGCTCGTGTCTTCCACGAGCCGCGGCAGGCACCTCCAAGGGCAGCAGCGTGCACTCGATGGTCGCACAGAGCACATCGGTTGCATGCGCGGCCAGCCGACTCTCCCATATTAGGGAGCCGCTGCCGGCAAGGCAGCTTAGGGCGCTTGTGGTGAGAAGTGCACTTGAGGTGGCGACTCGAGCATCTATCAAGTGAGCAGCGCACCACGCGTGGCCGCAGCGCAGAGTCGCAGCGGGACCGCAGAGCACGGAGGCGACAGCGTCGTGAGCGCCAGGCACCTGCTGCGCATGCCACTCTTGCAGCGTGGCGAGGACAAACTGAGCACCCAGCCGCAGTGCCGACCGCACTGCGGCGGTGCGCAGTGGCGGCACGGAGATCTTGGCTGCCGGAGAGTGCAACTCTTCGGCTAAAACGGTCAGGATCATGAGCATCGCCGCTCGCTCTGACGCGCACGTGCTGACGTTGTGAAGCCTTTCCCCGAGGCCGTTGAGCAACTGATCCGCTGGCCAGGCTTCGGTCCGTATCAAGCACACGGCAGCACCGAGCCCGAGCTGCGTGAGTAGAGTGCTGTCGCCGACGCTAGCTGCCGTGAGCATGGCCGGCACAAGATAGTTACGCAGAGCCGGCTCGCATGAATCACTCACTGGCGCACGGCGCAGGCCCTTTTGCGCAAGGTTGGCAGCGAGCAAGGCCGTGGGCTGGAGTGGAGCTGAGCTTCGTTGAGCCGATACCAGATCCTCATGCACGACCGCAAGCAGGGCGAGCGGCGAGATCTTCTGAAGTTTCTCGGCAGCCACCTTCTCCGAACTAGGCCGGAGGGCTGCAGCGAGCGTGGCACGTAGACCTTCGGTCTCCGACGTCTCCGTCATCGCCCTCATGGAGTCCGAGTGCAGAGTCCGAGCGTCGTTTTGAACGTTCACATCCTCGTTAACAGTTGCGCAGCTGAGATTCAGAACAGCGGCCGCACCTTAATTGGTGGCCGGCTGGACCAACAAGAGCTCACGACGAAACACTATCTCGCTGGTGTGAAGAACAATCGGCTGCCCCCAGCTCCTTACATGCAACATGGGCCGTGATGCCAGGGTACCATGGTACTCGACTGTAGGCAACCCTGAGCCATCGCCGCCTTCTCACCGCGATGCATGATCCCATCGGCGGTATGCGCACTCCGCTTCAAGCTTTTGAGCCAGCAAGACGCAGAAATCGGTGGGGAACGGTGTCGCCTCTGACGTCCGTATGTCGGCGCAGATGGTCAGATGAGTGGATGACTCCCGGCCTGGCCATCCGTTTCGGCAGCAAAATCTGCCGCCGCACAGGCTGCGGTGGCCATCAGGATACAGCTTGGCTAAATGGCGCTCCGCATGGGCCATCTCATCGATCAGCTCCTGCACGTTCGTCCAAAGGAAGGTGCGCTTCTGGTACTCTTCTCCATACTTGCCTTCGCACAAGAACGAGGCAGGCATCAGTGCGGCAAGTCAGTTGTGACTGACGCCCGTGGGGCAGGTCACTCATTGGGTCGGGAGCCACTCACAGAAGTCCACCAAGAGACGTGTCGCACCGAGGCCGCCGTCGTGAAGTTTGCCCTCGACTATGAGTTTATACCACGGATGCTCTCGTGCGATGCCCTGCGGCGCCTCGAACCTGCGTCGGCAACACCGTTCAAACGCAGTGAGCCAGCCGGTGGGGGCATGCACTGATGTGCACCACACGGCGCGGTGCTTACGTGAACTTGAAGTCAGCATTGTTAGGGCGGGCCATCTGATCCTTGCAAATGAGGATAGCATGCATCAGGTCCTGGTTGTACTCGCGACTCTCGGGGCTCGTGCCCATGATATCCTCTTGCCGGCCATGCTTATTGCCCGCCGCATTGGACACGGAGGTGCAATCGAGCGAGAAGTGCATGAAGTCGACCGTCGGAAAGTCGGCCACCCGAATGTCCCGCAGGCTCTTGATGAGGAGCTTGATGCGCCCCGGAGTGCTTCCCCCCGGGTGTGCCAGCAATGGCTCGGCAGCCTCGTCGTCGTCGTACTCGGGTGCAGCGACCTCGCGCTCGATCCCTGCCATCTCCCAGCCCTTGCGTGCAAGAGCCTTGGCTAGCCGACCGCTTCCCATGCACACCTCAAAGCCCACAAGGGCCCTGGGTTTGGGAGATGACATGGATTGCGCACGAGGTCGAGGCGCCGGCTGCCTGCGGCCGCTCTTGACCTTGCCCGGATCTTGGACGATGAGGCAGGAGGCATCGGGTAGCCGCCACGGCAGGAGCAGGGCATCCGGGAGAGAGTCGACACCCATGGCATCGGCAAGGAGCTGATAGTCTACCAGCTCCTTGCACTCGCCATAGTCAGAGTGCACACCGCCCGTGCAGCGCAGGAGTGCTGTCCGGACACTCTCGCGGGGCACTCGGGTGCCAGGCGGGTGCAAGACCAGCAGATGGTCTACCGTGTACAACTCGCTTCGACAGACCTGAGACAACTCGGTCAGGAGACGGCTGTCAACACCCTGCTTCTCGAAATGGCTGTGGACCGCGGACACAAGCACTTGACACGCCAGGAAGCTGCGCTCAGGCCCTGTCCCGGGCGCAGCCGCTCGCAGCCTGCGCCCCTTGGGGACCATGTTGATGATGGCGGCAGCAATCAGTCCAAAGGAGCCCTGATGGAGGGTAGCTACCTTGACGTGCTCCATGAGCTTGCTGCCGCTCGTGCCGCCCTCCTCGATCGCCTTCTCCATGCAAGCATCGACATCTCGGTGATTGACAAGCGGAGCAGCTGAGCAAAAGCGAGAGCTCAGAAACCCACTGACGAGGCGAGGCTCTGCTGTGCACGTGCGCATGAAGTCGACAACCGCGTCCTTCTCGCTGGCCGCAAGATCCACAACGCTCTGATAGGAGAAGATGGCATGGGAGGCCACGTACGGCGTGTACGCATCCTTGGCAGGGGGGTTCTGCACCTCGTTCATCTCCTCCTCCATCACGTCCTTGTTCGCCTCCTCCTCCTCCTCCTCCGCCGCCGCCTCCTCCTCCTCCACCTCCATCTCCAACTCATCGTCGTCGTGATGTTCCATGTCGTCGCCAAGGTCTAGAGCGTCCACCTCCTCCCCAATCTCGGCCTTGCTGCAGGCATCGTCCCCAAGCTCCTCTTTGTCGTCCTCCTCTTCGTCCTCCTCCTCTCCGACCTCATTGTCGTCGCCTTCCAGCACCTCCTCCTTCTCCTCCTCCTCCTTCTCGCTGCCAAATCCGAATCCGCCACTGTCGAACCCGCTGCTGTCTGGCGCCTCGGCCACCTCCTCCTCATCTTCATCACTGTCGCCGTCGACATAGTAACCCTTTGTCCGCGGGCGCAGAATTTCGGGGCTCGCCTTGATTAGATAATCATTCAGGCGGAGCACGCGCACAAAGAGACCGTCGGGCGCCATGTTGTCCACTGTAGCCGCCTGCCATCCCTGCTCAAAAAAGACTTCGCAACGGTCGTGCACCGTGAGGGAGGCAAACCAAGCGCCATGCTCCGCAGACGCCAGTGCTTCTGGCAGGTCACGCGGCGGGTGCCTGGCACGCAGGACCTCCTTTGGTTTACGCTCCGCCCATGGCGGTATGAGCTCTCCAGGCGTCATAGAGAATGGCTCGACGCCCGGGAAAGCACGAATCCAGCCTTCGCCATCCTCTTCGATTGCCCTCTCCTCGCCCTGTGCACCGCCCCAGTTGAGCTTCTCGAGCCAGGCCAGATCTCCATCGACGACCGCCTCGTATGGCGCTGCATCACGCGGGCCAAAGCTCGCACGGCTATGTACATGCGTGAGCTTCGCAGGCCGCCACACGGGAGTTTCCATATCGGGCGATCCATTGATGGGATCGCATTTGATGTAGACGGCATCGCCGACAGCGAGCGCCACGACCTCTGGTGCGGCTGTTGCCCACTTCGGTTGTGCTGGGCGTGGCGCGCCCGGCCGCCAGCAAGGCGGCAGCACCACGAGCGTGTTGCATCGCAGCTTAGAGGTCATCTGCAGGTCTGGGTGAAGTGACACGTTGAGGTCCACAAGGGCCTTGATGTCACACCCGAAGCGCCGTGCGATCTGGGAGGGTCGCTCATCCTCCCTCGTCTTGTAGACCTCGGGGAGGACGACCTCCGTGAACGCGCGCAGTCGATCGGTAGCTCGGGAGGGTCGGGGGGCGCCGCAAGATTGCATCTGGAGCAAGGCTGGAAGCACTTGCTCCAGCACCGCAGCTGGGTAGTGCCATGCCAGGATGTTCCCCATCATCTCATCTTCGCGACTGATGAATGTCCACACTCGGGCCGGTGCCACACGGTACTCGTACTCGATGGTGACCACCGGCCGCGAGCTCTTTTGCTGCACACGGACCACGCGGGCGGCTGCCCACACACCCGTAGCCTTCTCCGCCTCAACCCAATCCCCCACTTGGAGCGCACCGACTCGCGGCAGCGGTGCCCGCGGCGGCGGCGGCGGAAGGGGGGGCGCGATGGTACATGTAGAAGCGGTGGTGGTGGCGATGAGTGGCGGGACTGCATTGTGCATCTGGCCTGCCGTCGGCAATTGCATCTGCTCTGCCGATGGCAAGTGTACGCCGCCCAATAGCCCTACTGACGGCAATCTGCACTCTGAACACATCGCGGGCGGCACGGCGGACGTGGGCGGATAGCTGACGGGCATCGCGACGGCGAATGTCGCGCCGGCGGGCAGCGGCAGCGGCAGCGGCAGAGGCGGAGGCGGAGGCGGCGGTGGCGGCAGCGGCAGAGGCGGCGGCGGCTGTGACGTGCGGGCGGCAGACAGAACAGCCGAGATTGCTGATAAGACTGTCGCCCGCACAGCGGACACGTGGAGCAAGGGGCGCCGGTCATCGCCTGCATCTGCGGCGCCGAAAGAATCTCTGCATCTCGGACCGTCCCCGAAGCGATCCCATCCCATTGCTACGGGGTAGCCTGCACCATAGTCATGGAAAATCTCTTCCCCTGCCTCGAGATGCTTGCCAGGCTTCACGCGAAGGAAGATGCAGTTGTAGCTGTCGCTCTCGGCCGACAGCCACACATCCACCTTACACCCCCTTGGGTTGTGGTTGGCAAATGCACCACCTCCGCGCCCGTCCAGTAGCTTCGGTTGCGATCGGTAGAGCCTCGTCAGAGGGTACCCGTCCCAATACACGCCTGCGGATGCAGCGACGTGCGTCTGCGTCTCCAGAGCACACGCCTCTTCGCGTCCTCCTTCTAGTCGAGTGCCATCATACATGGTAACAAGCTCGGTGGGTTTGAAGGAACGCGTGGCAAATAGGCCGAAGTTGTCCGTTGGTGGCCCGATGGACGAAGGCCGCACCTCCACGCCGTGTCCGATCGTAGCCGCCTTGAGGGCCGCTGGCAGCAAAGGCGGAATGGATCGCGTCCGCCGTTTTGCGGGCAATGCGCGCTGGGTCGATGGGGATCTCTTCAAACGAAATTTGCGTCTGATAGCGGTGGCTTTTGCAGCTGCGAATCGCCATAGATGCGTCGCGTCCTCGAGAGTGAAGTAACGTGACGTGGCATGATCAAACTCGGCGAGTGTAGGAGGCACCAAAAACTCGCCAGCATCGGTGCATTGCGCCCTACCCACGCAACGAATCGCACTCCATGTGCGAGCATCGCGCGGTGCGAGCGAAGTTTCGATGTAATTTGGCGCAAGCGATCTCGAGTGGTTGTCCCGCAGCCAAATGAAGTGGAAAAGCCTCGATCCTTGCCCACCGCCCGGGTCCAACTCAATCTTGAACAAGAAGCCCAGGTCGTGCTCCTCGGGATCCTCCGAGTCTCCGCGTTTGCTTGGCACGCGCGGAGTCCCGGCGTAGAAACAGCCCAGAGCTGGGATATTCTGGGACCAGCTCATAGCGTGGCCGACGCGCGAGCACGTGAGCGAGGGACCGAGAGGGAGGCTCACAAAAGAACAAAACTTGTACCGGTAAGACAACTTGTACCGGTACGAGTAGGCACTCATAGGCGCCCGGTGGCACCAGCGGTCGCACCAGCGGTCGCCCATGGTCGGTATACTTGTCAGTTCGCGTGGGTTGGCTCGACATTGACCCCCGCACACCCGTCCCGACATACATCTTACATGAATGTTTGAATGTGTGCCCGACGTGAGCTGTGTGTCGGGGTCCAGACTCCAGAGTCGTGAGCTGTCACGCCTCACTCATGCGTCATGAGTGGATCTTACATGTCCGTATTCCGGGTATGGTCACGCGTGAACGGGGTGTATAACGGGTGCGCGCCGGTCGGGTTTCACTTTGGCAGCGTTGGCACACGCTGCGCTCTGCGGGCGGGCGTCCGCCGCTTGCGCTTCCCGGATTTCCGGTCGTTCTGCTGGTGTTGCGCTGGCCGGGTCGTGCCCGTTACGGGGTTTTGTTTGTAGGTAAGAAACGTGTGTGTCCTGGTGTCGTCACGATAGACACGTCTGTCCAAAACCACAACCACAGCGAGACGAGCAGCGCTTACTCTGCCTTCTTTGCATCTCGGTCTCGAGCAAGATCACGTTCGGCCTTCTTTTCCTTGAATGTCGCAGCGGCGTCTCGAGCAAGCTCACCCTCAGGGTAGTTAATCATGTAAACGATGTACGCAAATAGCGCTACGCATCCACTTGCGGACGCAATATTCCACATGTTGCTGTAGTCGAGCGATGCAAGATACGAATAGCTGTTCTGCGCAATCAGCTTATTCATCCAAAAGAAGCCGATGACGCTCAGCAGCACGAATATGCCGGTCGCGATCACGAGCGCGAGATTCGCCATATACACACGAGTGCGGACACTTCAGGATCAGCGAGCGTGACGAGCGAGCGAACGATGCGCTTTGGCGGACGACGCGTTGCGGATGTGCGATCGGAGATTTGATCTCCAGGAGTCGACTTCACACAGACTGTCAGTCAGTTTCGTCGCGGTCCCCCCGCGCTCACCACCGTCTCAAAGGACGGCTCCAAGCAAGCAAGCAAGCAACGCTCCCCTCGGTCAACACAAGTTCTGAGTACTCGCTCACACGCATACGTGATACGACATAGAGATAGACGGGCGTGGTCTCTCAGACGGACAGACGGTCACGGGCCACCTTGTGGCGGTGCCTTGGCGGAGGCTGTCGTGCGGACAATCATCGTTTTCTTTCTTCAAATTTCGCCCAACGCTTTTGCTACGGACTGGTGGAGAAAGGTTGTCATAGCGTCAACACGCGACCGCTGGGCTCCTCGAGGGACGAGGCATACTACATGTATGCGGAGCTCATGTAGCATTGCAATTCAGAGCACGAGCTGGAGTACGGATCCGTACGCAGTAACAGGTGCCCACAGCAGAGCTCGAGCGGGGGTCAACGAGACCATGGATAACCAAGCGCAGCGCAGCGCCATCAGCGCGCACGCACGCGCGGGGGCCGCCGCACATTTCGCCGCCGCCATCACCAGGCGCACAAAGCGCCCAAAGCGCCCCGGGGGCTCATTTCGCAGGCTGGTACACGTTGACCATGCACGAGGCGAAGCCCTCTTCGAGTGCCTTGCGGTCGAGGTTTTTGCCAATGAACACGAGTCGGTTGATGCGCGGCGCGTCGCCCCACGGACTGAGGGTCTCGCCGGTGAAGAGCATGTGCACACCCTGGTATACGTAACGCTCGGCGCACCCCTCCATTGCGAGCACACCCTTCATACGGAAGATGTCCACGCCTTTCTCCTGTGGCCATTGGAAGCCACCAAGTCCATTCAGAGGGCAATCAGACGCACTCCGAGGGCACTCCGAAGGCATTGCGAGGGCAGCCAGGGACACTTACCTGCAGCAACTTTGCGATCCAGGTGTTCGTGCGTTCCATATTGAGCTCTCCCTCACGCTCGAAGCCAACAGAGGAGACGCTCACGTCATGCATGTGCTCAGCATCGTCCGCGAGGAACTCGGGGTCCATCTCGAGTACGCGCGCTAGCTCAAACGCCTTGATCCCGAGCACGTGCTCCATCGCGACGCTCGCCTTCTCGCATCGGACGATCGGCGCAAACTTGTTGATCGCGCGCAGCTTGCCCTCGACGCGCGCGATCCATTCGAGGCCCTCGGGGTCCTCCGGCGACTTGAGCAGGTCGATCTTGTTGAGGATCAATCGGTCGGCGAACGCCACCTGCTCGACAGCCTCGTTCTCCGTCCCCTCGGGCTTCTCCTCGTCGAGGTGCTGCTCGATGTGGAACGCGTCGACCATCGTGACGATGCCGTCGAGGCGCGCAAACTCCTTTATCGACTCGTCCATGAAGAAGGTTTGGGCGACCGGGCCCGGGTCCGCCAGGCCTGTCGTCTCGATGATGATCGCGTCGAGCTCCGCGCGCCTCCGGAAGAGCTTTGTGAGAATGCGGATGAGGTCGCCGCGCACCGTGCAGCAGATGCAGCCGTTATTCATCTCGAAGATGTCCTCGGTGGTGTTGAAGCGTTCACGCACCAGCGCATCGTCCACGCCCACCTCGCCAAACTCATTCTCGATCACCGCAATCTTCTTGCCATGGTTCGCCGTCAAGATGTGGTTGAGCAGTGTCGTCTTGCCCGCGCCTGCGTGGACGATAGACACACAGCTCGTCATATGAACGTCACGGAGCAAAAGGAATGATTAGGGGCGAGCGGTGTCCGCACCCAGGTAGCCAGTTAGCACCGTCACGGGGACGCGCGTGTCAGCCATGTGGGCGTGTCTGCGCGTGAGGGCTTGCTTTTGTCGAAGACTTCGAGACGGTCGTCACGGCGCGCGGCTGCGTAGTGGGTGCGCCGACCCGGTCCCCGCTCGGTCCCCCGCGCAGGGGCCCCGAGCCCGCCCGAAGGGGCGGCTACCGCCCCCCCTTCCGGGCGCCCTCTTCCCCGCGCTACCGAGCGCGTCCGATTGCCGCGCCGAAGCGAGGGAGTTCCCCCAGGCACTGCCGAAACCTGCCTCCCGATTCCCTGCATCTCTTGCAGGCTGGGCGGGACGATTCCGGCCGCGCTCTTCCCCCCCGTCCCCCTTGGGACCTAACCCCCTCTCGACTCGCGCCGTACCGGCCGCACCGCTGAGCGTGACCCGCGACACGCGAAGGGAAGGGACGCGCGCGCCGCTCCTCACGCCGCGCTCCGCGCGCCGTACCAGGCGTTCACACAACACACACTCGGGTAGCTCACTGAGCTCTTCCTCACTAAGAGGGGGTGACCTCCACACGGTTG
>Ga0210244_100178_pt1 | contig 55220 bp, 41 predicted proteins | sample ChrtobMetaP3_0mM_FD_155473 | JGI IMG/M metagenome (GOLD analysis project Ga0210244, IMG submission 155473) | Chrysochromulina tobin associated microbial communities from unialgal haptophyte culture, Seattle, Washington, United States - P3_0mM | ecosystem: Host-associated > Algae > Haptophytes >...
CTCGCCGCCGCCGCACTCGCCGCCGCCGACCTCGCCGCCGCCGACCTCGCCGCCGCCGACCTCGCCGCCGCCGACCTCGCCGCCGCCGTCCTCGCCGGACGCCGCCGCCGCCTTCGCCGCCCGCCGCCCTCCTCGCAGCCCGGCCGCCGCCATGACTGTCACGCCCGCGAGGAATGAGCCCGCGGAGCGTCGTACCTGTGAGCTATATTAGTGCCATTTCTTCTAAAGACTCCCTCTTCTCTCCTTCTCCTTCCTTTCCCTTCTCCTTTTTTTCTTTTATTTCTCCAACCGTTAGAAAAACACCGCCCATTTTCGCTGTTTCGGTCAAGTTCGAAGACCGAACCGCCCGAACGCGACTACGTTCAAGAGTGACCCCGATTCTATCGTGACCGCACGAACAAACCATCCAGAAAGACCTATGGGGGGTACCGACGAATCTCAATGACAGAGCGACAAAAGGTGCACGGATTCCACACTTTTTACCGGTCAGTAAGCTAGTAGCACTCTAAACATTGTTTTGCGACGTATCCTATGTCATCCAAGAAGGCGGCCAAGGCGCGACGTCGCGGGGAGGCAGCCATCGCCGCGGCGGAGGCACCGCAGCCGATTTCGGCGCGGAACGCGGTGCCTTCGGAGGAGATGCTCGCCTCGCTCCTTGCCGCGGCGCAAGCGCACGTCGATACTCTCGACATGGAGGCTGCCATCACCGTGTACCTGCAGATTCTCGCGAGCTCGCCGCAGTGCCTCGCGGCGGTTGATGGTCTCGCGGATGCTTACATGCAAGTTGGCGACCGAGAACAGGCCATGCATGCACTCAAGCGCAGCATCGAGCTGCAGCCGGACGGCGGCGCCGACCGATTCATGAACCTCGGCCAGCTCTCGGAGGGCGCAGGCGCCCTTGCGTGGCTCGAGCGCGGGATCGCGATGCTGCGCAAGCAGCGCGAAGCGTGCTCATCCTCCAGCTCCGACAGCGAGCCGAGCGATGCGTGGCTCCGGGCGACGCACGAGCTCGCCACGGCCCTCTGCTCGGTCGCAGAGGTCTTCTTGACAGACGCATGTGACGAGCCCGAGGCGGAGGAGCGATGCGATGCCGCCGCGAGCGAGGCTGTGGAGCTCGTACGTCCGCTCGCGCACCAGACGCTCCTCGAGCCCTACGTGACCCTCGCCTCGGTCCGCCTCTCGCAGCAGCGGCCGGTAGAGTCTCGGCCGCTGCTGCTCGCCGCGCTGGACATCATCGCGAACAGTGATGAGGACGCTCTCCCTCCATTCGACGTTCGCCTGAGCTGCGCCAAGCTGCTCATGGAGGTTGGCGAGGCGCTTGGCGACGGCGACGGCGACGGAGCCAGCAGAGGCGCCGCCGGCAGCGGCGGCGGCGGCGGCGGCGGTGGCGGCGGTGGCGGCGGCGGCGGCGGAGATGGGAGCGACGACGAGGGCGAGGGCGAGGGCGGCGAGGGCGAGGGCGCCATCAGCTTGGCTGGCGAGGCGCTCGAGCTGATGCTCTCGCTCCGGCTCGAGCGCGATGAGGCCCTCGAGGTGTGGTACCTCACATGTGTCGCCGCCTTGCAGGCCGGAGAGCCCGCCCAGGCCCTGGCAGAGGCGACAGCGGCCTGCGAGTTCGCGCAGAGCGACGCGTGCCCATCGGACGAGCGCGAATGGATTCCACAGCTGCTCGAGCTGTGCGAGGAGGCTCGTGCGGCGTGCGAGGCGGAACCGTGCGAGGAGGACTGACGAGGCTGACGAGGCTGACGAGGCTGACGAGGCTGTGGGCGCGCGCGTCTCTCTGGCCGCTCCGGCGCGATGCTGCACGCCCACCTTCCTCATGGGCCGCGCATACTAGCTTCGCACATATCACCGCGCATACGAGCACGCGTCACCCCCGAGATCTCACTGTGGAGTTTGACGCGTCGCGTGATAGCGGTTGAGACGCCACGTTTTCGTCCGGCACGGATGCGACGTGGTGCGATTGGTGCGACGTGCCTCCCACGTCGCGCGGCCGTGGCGCGGACCCGCACACCGCCGGACCGGCGACCGCCGGCGGCCCGCGGACGCGGCCCGGACAGGACGCCGCGCGGAAGGCCGAAGCAGCGCGTGTACAGCGCCGGTTTCATAGCAGTACGAAACGAAAAACCGTTTCCTAGCACCTAAACGATCACTCATGAGTAAATCCTCAAGACTCATGCATACACGCACTGCACAGACACATCCACAGACTCAGACACGCACGTTCATCTCCACTTTTTTGTATTAGACAAGCGCGCGCGTAGCGCGGCTCACTCACGCCGCTCACGCTCGCGGCTCACGCACCGCACGAGCTCATTCACGCAGTTCACGGCTCGCAGGTGAGGCGCGCGCCTCCTCTCACGCCCGTAGAACCCATCGATATGCAAGGACGCGGGGCCGCACCAGCTCTGGCCGGGGCGGGGGGGGGGGCGCACTAGCTCTGGCCGGGGCGGGGGGGGCGCACCAGCACTGGCCGGGGCGCCTGCGGAGAGACACAGAGCGCGAGCAGAGGCAGACCGCGGCCGGCGGCCGGCGGCAGCAAGGGGGCTGCCTCCCTCAGCAAGGGGGCTGCCTCCCGGTCGGCGCGCACGACTTCGCGCCGCCGGCTGGTGAACGCGCTCACGCCTGCGCCTGCGCTGCCTCGAAGTCGTCGATCAGGGCCTGATGCAGGTGTTCGACGGGCTCCCACGTGTTGTGCTTGCTCGCCCAGCCCTTCCATTTGATCAGGTACTGGACATCCTTGCCCTTTCCCCGACGCACGTCCAAGATCTTCTCGACCTGATAAACTTCCTTGGACTTGGGCGGTACGCGCTGCCGCTTCCGCGGCGACACGTCGCTGGCCTCCGCCGCGTCGTCAGTACCGGAAGCGGGCCCAGAGCCACTCGCCTCCGCCGCCATGGTGGCGAGGATGGCCTTGGCAGCCTGCGCCGCGGCGCTCGCGGGCGGCGCGCCCAGCTCTGCGGTGCTGCTGCTGCTGCCGGCGTCGGCGCTCTCCGACGCAGGCACGAAGAGAGGCGACACGGCCGCTCGCCACTCCTCGCGCTTCGCCTCCAAATTCACTGGGCGTGGAACTGGAGCACTCCACGCTACCGGCGCCTCGGGCGCAGCCGGCGCGTCCGCTCGCTTGCTGCTGCTGCTGCTGCTGCTGCTGCTGCCGGCGCCGCGCTTGCCGGTGGCACGCGCGGACACCTTGATCTCGACAGGAGGGGGCGGCTCCGGCTGCTGCCTGCTCTTGGCGCCGCCCTTGGTGCCTGCTGCTGGCCGGCGCGATCGGTTGGCGGCGGCCGAGTTGTTGGCGGGGGGGGGCGGCGCGGCGGCCGGCACTGGCGCCGGCACGGGCGCCGGCACGGCGGGCATGCGCTGGCGGTCCTCTTCCGCGGCATCCTCGGCTGCGCTGGCGCCCGCGCGGCGGCGCGTGCACGCGTACGGATGCGCGACGGCGCTGCCGCTGGCGGCACAGGCGCGCGCGATGACTTGCTGCATCGTGGGCTGCACGATGAAGATCATCTCGTTCTCCTTGGCGGAGAAAACGCGGCGCGCGTCACGCGCTGCTTCGCGCGCGGCGGCGTCCTCGCCCGCCGCGGCAACGGAGGGCTTGGCGGCATGGGAGAGCTCGAGGTGCGTGTGGCGGAAGTGCAGCGCCTTGTAAAAGGGCGCCGACGAGGGGTAAGTGTACACGAGGATGTCGTTCTTGTGCAGCGCGCGGCAGAGCTCCTTGAGGAAATGCACGGTCACGCGTCCGAATCCCTTGCGTGTCATCCGCGGGTGCGTCGCGAGCAGCCTGAGCATCATCGTGCTCTGGCGCATCGTGAACGTGGCCGCCGTCACCGTGATCTCGGGCTCGTTGGGCTCGGGTCGATAGTACAGGTTGATCGTGTGCGACTGCACATGATCGACCACCTGCTCGCACGTGACGCCGGTGAGCGACAGGTGGTTCATATCCCGATAGAGCTTGAGTGCCTCGAGCACCTCTGCCTCCGTCTCGGCGACGCGCACGTCGAGCATCGGATAGCCATCGAGCAGGCCCCGCAGCGCGTCGATGGCGGCGCGCACCTCGGCGTTGGCACGCGTCACCTCATCGGCCTCTGAGAGGCCCTGCCCTTTTAGGCCGATGCGCGCGAACGATGCGGGCGGTGGCAGCTCGACCGGCGGCTCGGCCGGCTCCTCGTGCGCCGCTGAGTCGTGCCGCCGCGACGTGTCATCCTCGTCGGACGCGTCGTCCACGGGGCTTGGCTGCGACGAACCTTCGGCTTCGTCATTCGAACCTTCGGCGCCATTGGCCGGTGATGCAGGCTGCACGTTACTTGACGAGGGCGGCGAGAGCGGCTCGGTGGATTCGCCACGCTCGAGGTCCATGGTCATGGTGGTGGGCGCGGCCGCGAGAGCAGTCAGTGACGGCTGCCTCTTCTTGTCCTGGGGGGAGCGAGCGAGCAACCGAGGAGGTAAGGGGCACGCGTCAGCGTCATCGGTCCCATCTCGTTTCACGACGCGCCGGCGAGGCGGATCAGCGCGTCAAGCGGGCCACTAAGACCGCGGCGAGTGCGGCGAGTGCGCCGTGGGCTGGTGCTCACCGAAAGGGGCACCGATTGGCCAAGCGAAAGCGACGAAACGGCGCCATGGGCTGCAGGCATCGCAAACACGGTCTGCGCACGTGGAACCGGGGGACAAGGGATGTCAGCGGAACATAAAGCGCGCATCCCGCGACGCTCAGGACCGATGATCCCGCCTAGTAAGGCCGGTGCGTGAGCACTGCCGTAGTCAGGCAGCAGAGCCGATCTAATGCTGGCCGACCCTTGCAGCCTTCCCCAGTGCCAGCGACGGCGAGGCGCCCACAAACCGCCAGAGAGGACTTTTGGCGACATCGAGGCCAGATTGTCCACGTCGAATGACATTTTAACGCACATGCGTACAGACATCATCGGCCACCGCCAGACGCGCGCCATTATCGGGCGTCTTTCTGAGCCAGCCATCGCCTGTCACACCTCACGGGCAAGTTTCGGCCTGGCCTTGCCGGCATCTGGCCAACGTCCCCTGGCCATACGCGCGGCCAACCCCGAGCCACGACTACCGAGCTGCCATCCGCACAAGCTGCGGTTCGATTGAGGCTCGCGTTCGCTCACCTGGCGGACGGGCGATGCAGGTCCCAAGGCCAGCAAAGAGGGTGGCCTCTTTCCTTCTTGTCGAGGAAAAACGTTGTTTCATCACGACGCGCGAATTTCCCGGAAAAAGTCCACACTCTGCGGAGGAAGCTTGACAGTCATCCTGGGGACCCTGAAAAAGGCGAGCGCAGCAGCCTCTTCAGGGTACTGGCTCGGACCCCCTTTAATTCGTCCTCCTTCGTGCTACCTTTTTTTTTTTTCGCTCCGCGCGCGCGCACGCGCGCCTCCGCCCTGCTGCGGCCGGCTCCAGAGGCGCGTCGGAGGACGGAGCTGCTCCCAACCGAATCTCTCTCCATATAAAAGGTAGTCAATGTAAAGCGACTTATCTAGGACCCGGCAGCCGGCACCCAGTGACTCATCAAGCAAGCAATCAAGGATTTCGGTTGCGCTTGTTTTATTTGCTAGTAGGTACACACTACACTTGTGTGTACGTACGCTTTAACGCTACTCGTCCTCTCACGTCGTGAACGTGTGTCGGGTCGCGTATCGCGATTTAATTTCGACAGAACAGGAGCTTGTTTGCATGCCAGTGACTCTCGGTGCAGTCTGGGTCATCATTTATCGCCATCGCCTTCATCGTGCGACGTCCCCGCCCTACGTCCCACAGAGCCGGAGCGTCTCGGCCTCGAGCCGCCGCAGCTCCTCGAGCTCGCGCTGCGTCTGGCGAGCGGCCTCCTCGCCCGTCGCCGGCGGAGGCCTCTGCATGCCAAAGGTGCTCGCTATCCACTGGCCAAGCTCAATGCCCGCCGCCGCCGCGAGGAAGCTCGCGTGCTGCGGCTCCATGCCGCCTCCGCCGCCGTCGCCGCCGCCCACGATGAAGGGGTGCGCCAGCAGCTGGTCACAAGTGGCGCGCTGCGCGACCGCGGGCGCGGCGCACGCTGCGCTAAAGTCGCACAGGGAAGCGGTGAAGCTCGAGGGAGGCAGGCGCGGCGTGGCCGCGCTGTTCGAGATCTCGACGACGAGGTCCCAGTGTGAGATCACGTGCCGGTATGGATGGTATCCCTGTGCGCACTCGACGCAGATGATGCCCAACGACCACACGTCAGACGGCGCCGAATGGTCGGCGCCTTGGATGCGCTCGGGCGCCATGTACGCGGCGGTGCCCACGAACGAGCGCGCCATCGCGCGCGACTCCTCAAGCTCCTTGGACATGCCGAAGTCCGCCACCGCCGCCGCGCCCGTCGAGTCGATCAGAATATTCGCGGGCTTCAGGTCGCGATGCACGAGCCGACATGCATGCAAGTGCTGCAGCCCGCAGGTGACCTGCGTGACGACGCCACGCAGCACGCGCTCGGGCAGCCCGGGCGCGCCGACGCCCGCCGCGCCCGCCAGCGCCTGGTACGACGCGAGCAGCCGCTCGAGCGAGCCACCATCCATGTACCGGAGCGCCATGTACACGTAGCCCTCGGCGTAGAAGGCATCGTAGAGCGGCACGAGCTGCGGGTGCTGCAGCTTGCAGAGCACGCTCAGCTCGTTGATGATCTGCTTGCGCTTCTCGTGCTCCGCGACCACGTTGATGATCTTGAGCGCGATCAGGCGCCCGGTTGGCCGGTGGCGAGCCAAGCGCACCTGCCCCGAGACGCCCGCGCCGAGCTGGTGGAGCGGCTCGAGCTCGTCGAGGCCCGATACCGTGATGCCCGTGGTGGCAAACGAGCGCGAACCGGGCGTCGAGGACGACGTCGACGAGCACGAGGACGGCGTCTGCACGATGCCGCGCGACGAGATCACGAGACCGTCCTCGGAGACGAAGGAGCCGTCCAGGTCGTGCGTGAAGGAGGGCTCCTTCTCGAGGCCGAGCTGAGCAGAGGTGAGCTGCAGCTTGGTCGGGGGCGGCTTGCGTGGCATCGCACCGACCGACCAATCGAGCAAGCGAGCACGCCGCCGCCACCAACGCGTCGCTAGGCGTGGACGCCTCGACAGTGCTCCGTCAATGCCGCGCTGCCGCTCGTGGCAACACAAGACAACTCAGGTCAAGTCAAACACAAATGAAGCGAAAAAGTGTTCTGCAACGTCCGACCTCGTACATTCTCCTCGTTGATCAGGGGACATGATTTTTTGCCCCCATGGAAACCCGAGCGGCAGGCTCAACGCACCCTTTGTTTTTCGTCCACGTCCGTGGATGACGACCCTCTTCGACCGCGCGGCGTTTCGCCCTTCGAGCGGGCGCAAGCTGGGCGCCTCATACGGGGGCTCCTCGATCGCCTCATCCTCGATGGCTTCCACGACTACGCCGAACCGCCTCAGCTCGCGACTCGCGTTTGCCGCCGAGTTGGAGTGCACACCAGGCCCGGGCGCCTACGAGGTGGTCGGCCTGGTAGAGGGGTCGGCCTCGCGCATCATGGGGCCTTCGGCCGCCTTCAAAGGTGGTACCGAGTTTGAACGCAGCCTGGTGCACAGGGACGCGGCGTCGCTGCCTGGTGTGATGGACTACAATCCGAAGCGGGTCGAGCTCGACCGTGGCACCGCGGCGGGCTTCAAGTCCAAGGATCAGCGCTTCAAGCCGACCGATCAGCAGAAGACGACGACCGATGCGTACGCATCCTACTCGCAGGACCACGGCACCATGATGGCGGCCGCGGCGAAGGCGAGCGAGAATCGGTCTGCCGCCTTCGCATCGGGCACGAGCGGGCGCTCGTCATGGTTGCCCACGGACCCGCGCGAGAAGCAGCGCGCCCTGCGCGAGGCACAAGAGCGCGAGGAGCGCAAGCGCGCCTGGGAGGAGTACCAGCAGGAGCTGCGCGAGGCCGACCCGGAGTGGCAGGCGGCCGAGGCGGCGCGGCTCGTGGCCGTGGAGGCGGAGCGCCTCGTCGTCGAGAAGGCGGCACGCGACGCGCGCGAGCGCGTGGTCGAGAAGGAGCAGAAGGAGCTGCACGCGGCGTACATGGCCGCGCGCGCGGCCGAGGAGTGGGCCTGGCGCCAGGCCGAGGAGGAGATGGACAAGGCCGAGGGCGCTGCCAAGATGCGCACGCGGCACGCGCAGCGTAGGCAGCGGTTGCAGAGCGTGACCGAGGAAGACGAGGAGGGCGAGGAGGGCGAGGAAGGTGAGGAGGGCGAGGAGGGCGAGGAGGGCGAGGGCAACGCGGCGGCGGCCGCGGAGAGCGACGCGGCGGCCGCGGCTGCGCGCATCCGCCAGCGGAAGGCCGAGATGGAGCGCGAGGAGCGCATCGCCGAACGCGCAGCAGAGCTCGTCGCGATGCGCGAGGAGCAGAGGTGCAAGGAGGCCGAGGAGCGCAGCGAGGCCGCGGCGGTCGAGGCGGGCCGGCGCGCGGTCGAGCGCGTGCGCCAGAAGCAGGAGGCGGAGCAGCGAGAATGGGAGTCGCGCCGAGCCGCGCACGAGGCCGCGATGGCCAACTACGACGCCGAGGCCGAGGCGGCCAAGGTGGCGATGGCGGCGATGACCGCGGCCAACCGTGCCAAGGCGCTGCAGGAGGCGGAGCGCGAGGCGGAGCGTGTGGCGGCAGAGCGCGCCGCGTGGCAGCTCGAGGAAGACCGGCGGCTCGCGGCGCTCGAGCGCGAGGTGCGCCAGGCGTACGAGGAGGCGCGGGCGGCTGAGAAGGCTCGACTCGACGCGGAAGAGAAGGTACGGCGCAAGGCGGAGGCGGAGCGCCAACGGCTCGCCGTGCAGGACTGGTCGTGGCACGAGGCGATGGAGATGGCGTGGGATCAGGCCGAGAAGGTCGAGGAGAAGCTCCGGCAGCGCGAGCAGCGGATCACCCTCGGTGCCGTCAAGTCTCGTCAGAAGCTGGCGGAGCAAAAGTCCCTCGCACGCTCGCAGATTTCGCAGCAGCTCTCGTCCACCGGCCGCGCGTCCGCCGCGTTCGCGTCGACCACCGGGCGCGACTCGCAGACCGAGTCGGCGATGAAGTACGTGAACCCGGAGCAACGCGCCAAGCAGCGCACGCATGAGCGGATGGTGAACCGCTCCAACCGTCGCGCCAAGCGTCTGAATGAGTGCGCGGTCGTGCTGCAGGCGGCGGTGCGCCGGCGGCTCGGGAGGCGCGAACGCACACGAATGGAGCGGCAGGCGGAGCTGCACGTGCACGCGCCGCCGCTCCAGGCGCTCGTGCGCGGCTGGCGTGTGCGCTCGCGTCTGCGCTGGTGTTTCAACATCGCCGTGTTGCAGCAGCGGTACATTCGGGGCCACCTGGCGCGCCGACGCGTCGCCATCATGCTCGAGCGCATGCCGAGGCTCCAGGCAGCCGCGCGCGGGCTGCTCGCGCGCGCGTCGTACCGGCGGCACCTCGAGGCGGCCACGGCGCTGCAGGCGGGCGCGCGCGGTCTGGCGGCGCGCCGGCGGGCCCGCATCTTGATGCACGATCCGACCAAGGTCGCTGCGGCATCGAAGCTGCGCAGCACCCGGATGCGCGTCGAGACGTTCCACCGGAAGCTGGGTGAGCTCGCGAGCCTCCGCACCAGTGAGCTGGCACAGCTCAAGCTCGCGCTCAACCACGAGATGGACAAGCTCGGCGCGGGCGCCAAGGACGCGCCGCACGTGATGGTGATGCGCCAGCAGGAGCGGCTCGCGATCTCGGATGCTCTCCAGATTGCAAAGGGGCGCGAGAAGACCAGCTGCCTGCTCGAGCTGCTGGCGTCCATCCCGTTTGCACGCGCGGCCGACGCACTCGCGGCGGTCGCGCCCGAGGTCGCCTGGCTCTATGAGCTGGTCGATGAGCAGCAACGCCGTGATGAGCTCTACCGGCCAGACTCGCACCGCGCCCACGGCGGCGCCTCGCCCCCGGCAAAGCTCTCACGCGACGAGCAGCTCGACAGCTACCGAGCGGTCAGGCGCTCGCCCAGCGCCGCCGGCCACTCGACGATGAGCGCTCGGCACGGCGCGGCCGGTGACGAGGACCCTGTGGAAGCGGACCCTGTGGAAGCGGCAGCCGTTGAGGCCGCGCGCCGGCTTGCCGCCAGGCGAGCGCGCGAGGGTATGGGCGTCGCCACCTTGCTCGCGCCCGAGCCCAAGGTGAAGAAGTGGATGGGCAAAGGCCCTCCCCCCCCCGGCTGGAACAAGGTCATGAAGGCGCCACCGATGCCCGCGAACTTCACACCCGCGACCTTCACACCCAGCAAGAAGCCACTCGCCGTAGGCAAGCCGTGCCGCCCGATGTACGGCACGCCCGCCGTCCTCGGCCCCGGCACACCCAATGGGGCTGATCGGCCCAGAGGAGCCTTCGGCCCGCGCGCTGGCTCGCCGCGCCCGCCTGTGGCCGCCGGCGGTCCGACCCCCGCGAAGCCGAACCCCTCGCTCGAGACGCCGTCTGGCGCCGTGACGGGCGCGAGTGCCTCGTGCCCGGTGAGCCGCGCGCCCTCGCCCGTGCCTTCGCTGAACATGGCACGCGACGTGCTGAGCTCGGCTCGCACGAGCACGAGCGGCTCGCAGCGCTCCATGACGCCCTCCGCGCGCTCCTCCGCGCGCACCGCCTCCCCAATGGCGAGTGGGCGCTCGTCAGCGAGTGGAAGCCAGTTCAGCTCGCGCTCCGTCTCCTCCAACGGCTCGGCGCGACCGAAGACGCAGAAGGACTTTGAAGAGAATCGGCTCGACCGGATGGCCCGCGCGCAGGCGGCACAGGAGCAGAAGAAGCTCGAGGCGGCCAAGCGCGCGGCGCAGCGCTCGAAGCGCGTGGCCGGCCTGATGATCCACCCGGAGAAGATCGAGGAGCAGAAGCGTGAACGCGCGCGCGAGGCCGCCGCGAAGCTCCGAAGCGAGCGTGAGGCTGCCGAGCGTGATGCTGCCGAGGCGATCGCCGCACGGGAGATGGAGGCGGAAGCGCGCAAGGCGCACGCCGCCGTCGCGGGCGCGGCCGCACAGCAGCGGCTGCGAGAGCGCAAGGCGGAGAGGCTCGAGGAGCAGCGTCGACAAGCCGAGGCCCTCGCCGAGCAGCAGCTCGAGGCGGAGCGTGCCGCCGACGAGCAGCGACGTCAGAAGGCGGAGCAGCGACGGCTGCGAAATGAGACGAGCTTCTTCGCGCGCGCGGTCACGGACGGCGTCAAGGCGGAGCGCCCGATGGCTCAGGCCAACGGCCATGGAGTTTGAGTAAAGAGATAGCATGGCGGCTTGGCGGGCGCCACCGCTCAAGGCATTCTGCATGGTGACTGTGTCGTGTGATGGCATGCGTAAGAGCGCGCGAGCACGATTAGTGCAGTCCGGTCCCGGTGCACTGAGGCTGGGCTGCGTGCTGTGAGAGATCGCGCCCAGCCGCGGTTGCGGTGGTACCAGGGGTACGCGTATACCTATACGACGGTTATAATACGTAAAGCCCGTGCGACGGGCGCGACACGGACAGACGCTGTGCAGTGCGCGCGGCCCCGGTCCCGCGCCGCCCGGGCACACAAATGGCGCCGGAGATCGAGATGGCGGCGGTGTTTTCGTCTATATTATCTATTATGAAGCCACAGTCTCGGCCCGGCCCGGCGCGGCCAAGCTCCGGCCGGCTGGCGTGGAAAATGTGCCTGTGAAGATTTCGACCCACGGTACGGATTTTTTAGCATGCGTGGTGGGTTCAACGTTCAAGAGCCGACCAGACCCCACATCCCGTCCGGCCACCGGCGACCCGACGGGCACGTAGCCACGTACGCCGGCCCCGCATCGCTGCCGACACGCGGCCACATCGAACACGCACTTGACGTTTGCTTTCTGAGGACAGCTGAAACAGGGCGTGCCGCGGCACCGCGCCAGCAGGTAGGGCCTCACGTAATTCAGGAATGGCATAGATATCACTCATGGATCTCACGCTCCAAAGAGTCGTTGCAGCATGTCATTACTAATTCCGTCATGATGGAAGATGACATCGTTGCTGCCGACGTCATCTTCGTCGCTCTCTTCGCCATCGTCCTCGTCGCCCTCCTCGTCGCCATCATTCTCGTCGCCATCGTCCTCTTCGCCAAGATCCTGTCCTAACCCGTCCTCCTCCTCGCCTTCATCCTCGCCTTCCTCCTCCCCGCTTCCCTCCTCGCCCTCACCCTCGCCCTCGTCGCTCTCACCATCGTCGCTCTCATCGCTGTCGGCAAGCTGCTTGCCGGGTCCGCATGCCTCCTGGACTGAAAGCGGTATCTGCTGCTTGCACAGCGGGCAAGTTACGTCGTCACCATACATGACTTTCTGCTGGATGTGCGTCGCGATGCATTGCCTGCAAAATGTGTCCATGCACGTCAATGCCTGCACGCCGCCGTTGGTGCCAAGGGGCTCCATACAAATCGGACACTCCTTGTGATATATGATGAGGTGTCCAGCGGCCGCGGGCGCCGTAGCCACCGCCTCCACGGGCTCGTCGGACGGCTCATCGGAAGCAGTGAGGTCCACGACATCGCTGTCGTCGCCGCGCGGTCGCTTGCGGCTTGCAGCTCCTGGCAGTGCTGGCAGTGCTGGCAGTGCTGGCAATGGCGTCTCGCACAAAGCGCAAGCCGTTGCACGGTCGTCCTCGCAGATGAGCGTGCAACTGGAGCAAGCACGTGACATTGGATCGGTTCACAGCTTTTGGAAATAATTCGAAACCCACAAGACACCGGACAGGCGAACATCGGATGCGGTTACCACTAGCTCGGGGACCCCTGGACCCCCTTATCACAGCCATCCTCGTGCACACTTCACAGGCGCCACAACCTTTGTTGCGATGGCGTCCAGCTGGAGCCTCATGAGATTTCGCAGTGAACAGCGTCGATTGCGCGCCGCGCACGTCCGACTGTTGGCTACCAGCGCAGGGCCGCCCGCGAATCTGCTGCGACTGCGAAACGTCCCGATCCTGAGCGCTCTTCGCCTCGAAGAGGCGCTTTTCCGTGCGGACAGCCGGAGCTGGCTGATCACAAACGAGTGGGACGACGTCAGCCCTGGTGCTGAGGCGTGTTGCGTCAATACGCTGACGGGCGAGGTTATGCCAGTGGAATCCGCCAGTGCCATCGTCTTGGGCATTTCCGGAAAAGCGGCTGAGCTCGTCGATCTTGACAGGGCGCGTGCTGCCAGGGTGCCTCTCTGCCGACGCTTCTCAGGCGGAGGTACGGTCATTGTCGACACGAACACGATCTTCGTGACGTTCCTCGTGGCCGAGGGCGCACTCCCTGCGGTTGCACCTTATCCGGAGCCCATCCTTCGTTGGACGAGCGCCGTCTATGCCGATGCCTTTGAATCGTGCGGCGTGTACGAAGCCTGCCCAGATGCAACGCAGCAGCGGTCGGCCTGGGAGAGGGCAGTGGAGTTGTTCGCTGACCCTTTGGGCTCGTTCGCTGGTCGACTCTCTTGTGCGCTCGCAGGAGCGGCTTTGCCACGCACGCAAACGACTATTGCGTCGGCGACCGTAAGTTTGGTGGCAATGCGCAGTCCATCTCCGGCAATCGCTGGCTCCATCACACGTCTCTGCTGTGGGATTATTCGCCCGCGCGCATGGCGCTGCTGCGCATGCCCGCGAAGCGCCCCGAGTACCGCGCCAATCGGCCACACGCCGACTTCATACGCGGGCTCGCAGCCGCTGGCGTCCCAGACCGAGGCTCGTTTGTGGCATCGCTCCTCGGCGCCGCCGCCGCGCGGCTCGATCTGACAGAGGTTGGCTTGGAGGAAACGCACGCAGCGATGGCCGCGCCGCACCGGAAGTCCACGCGCAGCGTGGACATCGACCACATCGACCGATGAGCTTGCCGACCCCCCCCGGGGAGTCGAACACACGTGAACTCTTGGTGGCGGCGCCCGGACTGCGACTCGGACGATCGTCTCGTCTCTCCACTCTCGGCGCTGCGGAGCGGAGAGGCTCGCCCGGGCGCGGGGCAGACGTACCTAACGGCTGCACACATAGTGACGTTCCGTTACGGTGGGGTACGGGCGTCGGGCGCCCTTTCGACTAGGGGCCGAGCCGGCGCCCGACGCTCCGCCCTCCGGGCTCCGGATCGCGATCCGGCGGATCGGCGCTGGCGCTCCGGGACGCACCGCAAGAGCGTGTTCAAGACCGCGAGCGCGATGATATTATGATATTATGATATTATGATATGATATTGTACACATGCGCGGCTAACGGTAATCGGTAACGCGCCGCGCAAATCCGCAAAATCCGGTATCACCCCCACCGACCGTCGCAGGCGCACTTCGCCCACAGCCCACACGCCCACACACGCCGCTCATCTCGGTTCCGCTCTCGCATGACCGTCACGTCACACCCCTTCCATCAGCTGCGCATCGCAGATCGAAACTTCACACACATCATCGCGAGAGAGCCTCGAGAGAGATCTTCGTCATCTTCTTGTCGTGTTGCCAAATGCCAAATTAGCGCTCGGGTATTCGTTCATCCAGCCCTCTATTGCGGGGAGGGATTCCCTACGAGCTTGAAACCCAGGTGGGCATGACTGACGTGGAGAGCGACCGCAACGTCATCGGCGACAATTCTTCGGCGACCACAGGTCCGCCAACCTCTCCTCCGCTGCCAGTGCCACGCGCCTTCTCGCCTCCAGCTAGTCAGAGCGTCATACCGGCGCGCGCGCCGTGGTTGAAGTCGAGGAACAAGAGTTCCTTGTACGTGGCGAGCGTCCAGAGCGACGGGGGCACGAGCGCTTCGACGGCGTCGCAGATCTTGCGGATGTCGACCATAGTCTCGAGACGCAGCACGCGCGCCGCGGTGGCCTTGTCGTACGACGTGTCTTTGTGTTCCATGGCGTGTAGGTCGGCCTCGAGCTTCTTGACGGCCGCCGTGAGCTGGGTGACCTGGCTGGTCAGGTTCACCTTGGTCGCCGACGGGATGATGTGCTGCTGGATCATGTCGACCATGCACTTGGCCTCGATCTCGACGGTGCCCGCGTAGTGGTTGTACATGATCGTGGCGCGCGCCTCGCACTCGTCGGGCTTCATCACATTCATCTTGGAGAAGAGGTCTTTGTTCTTTTTATCGGTGAGTTTCTTGCACGCCTCGACGCCCGAGTCGATGCGGCACAGGCGGCGCCTCTCCGCCTCGATCGGCCACTCTTTTGAGTAGCCGTTGCCGTTGAAGATCACATCCCACGACTCGTTGAGCATCTCGGCAGCCACATCGGCGGCCGCCTTGCCCTCATCCATCTGATCCGCGATCATCTGGAAGGACTCGGCGATGGTGGTGCAGAGCACGGTGTTGATCATCGACACGTTCTGTGACGAGCCGGCCGCGCGGAACTCGAAGCGGTGGCCGCCGTACGGGAAGGGCGAGGTGCGGTTGCGGTCCTCTGCCGGGATCTTGACGGGTGCCACGCCGTCGATACCGAGGTCGACGGTGACCTTGTTCGGGGTGTACACTACGTTCCTCTTGCCCTTGCGGAATTCATCGAGGTAGTCGGTGAGCTGCTGGCCCAGGTACGTGGACATGATCGAGGGCGGCGCCTCGCACGCCCCCAGCCGGAAGTCGTTACCGGGCGAGGCGATTGCCATGCGGAACAAGTCGCCGTGCACGAACATGGCGCGCACGACGGCCGAGATGACGATGGGGAAGATGTCAGCGTTGCCCGACTTCGCAGTGAGCTGTGGGCCATTCATCAGGTTGACGCCCTCCGGTGTGCCCAGCGAGAAGTTGTTGTGCTTGCCCGAACCGTTGACGTGGTTGAAGGGCTTCTCGTGGAGGATTCCGACGAGGCCGTGCTTCTGCGGGATCTCGTCAATGAGCTGCATGAGGACGAGATTCTCGTCGATCTGGGTGGAGGCGAGGCCGAAGTAGGGCGCGCACTCGTACTGGTTGGGGGCCACCTCGCGGTGGCGCGTCTTGAACGGGCAGCCCATCTTGAAGCCCTCGTGCATGATCTCCTGCATGCAGGCCAGGGCCACTTGGTTGAGCGGCGCCATGTAATGGTCGCACAGCTCCTGGCCGCGCGCCGCGTCACGTCCCATGATGGTGCGGCCGGCGAACTGGAGGTCGGGACGCTTGTAGTACGCCTCGCGCGGAATCAGGAAGAACTCCTGCTCCAGGCCGATGTTCGGGATGATGTTCGACACCTCGTAGCCGAGCTTCGAGAGCAAGCGCTTTCCCTGCGTGCCGAGGACCTTCATAGACTTGAGGAGCGGCGTCTTCTCGTCGATGGCGATGCCGTGCCACGAGACGAACATGGTCGGGATGAAGACGGTGTCACCGCGGATGAACACGGGCGACGTCGGGTCAAGGATCGTGTACCCGCCGGCCGTGTGAGTGGCGCGCAGGCCGCCGTTGTGGAACGACGATCCGTCGGACTCGCCCTGGATGAGCTCATCGCCCGTGAAGACGTACTCGAGCTCGCCCTTCTTGTTGAAGTTGAACATGGCGTTCTGCACGCCGGCAGTCTGGCCGAGGCGCAGACCGGCCGAGCCGAGCGGCTGGAAGCAGTGGACCGTCATGGTCGCGCCGCGTTCCTTCGCCCACTCGATGATGGCCTTGGCGACCTTGTGGGCAGTTTCCCTGTCCAAGGTCCAGTCGGAGGTCGAAAGGAGGTTCGCGGGAAGGCCCTGCTTCACTAGGTACTTGGCGGCCACCGTGCCCATGAACCGGTTTTGGCCATACGAGCTCCTGTTGGCCTCGAAGTTAATCTCGTACGGCGGCGGCGCGCTCGGAGGAGGCGTCAGGGTCGCGTCGTACATGTGCACGTCGTCGAACGGCATGGTAGACATGTGGGATTGGCAGCCGCCCATGTTGTTTGAGTTGCTTGTTTATGTGCGGGCGCGTGACCGCGAGGGTTGGGGAGTAGTCGATCCCTTTTTTCGGTCGGAAAATCCTGCATCCGGGGTCTTGCATCGGCTCATTTCCGCAGCTGGATGCTGGAAGTTGAAGTGTAACGCTTTTTTGGTAGTTTCAACCGTCGGACGATAAAAATGTCGCGAAACACATACCGGTAGCATCCTCTACAAAGCCTCTTGTCCCCAGATTAACCCAGGAGACTAGGAGACAACGTTCTTGCTCGAGATACATGGAGATAAACAAGCAAGAACGCAAAGCAAGCAAGCAACCGCACGCGTTTACGGTTTAGTCGTGTTGTGTTGTACCTGTTGTTTCGACTGCTTCTACAGTGTAGGCAATTGAGTGTAGGTCTTAGCTTGCCACCTTGCTTTCGAGATACAATGTAAACAAGGTGAAGACTGTAGAAGACTGTAGAAGAGCTTTTGCATGCATTGAGTCTGTGTCAGGCTCTCAGGCATATTACATGTATAATTACATGTATTGTGGTTACATGGGTTATTGGCTTATTGCGTCTCCGTGTGCACGGCAGCTGGGGTGTGGAGCTACTCCGGGGTCAGGGGGGGGCGGGGGCTATCCCTTTGGGGGGGGTCCTATCGGATACGTATCCTGATGTATCTGATCATGTATCGTGCGTGTAAGGTGTACATGTATCCTGAAGGATTTCGTAATATGTGGGACTGTCATCTCGCACCTGTGGCGCTCGTGGGAGGAGCGCGCTGCGTCACTGTGCAACGCAGAGCTCTGTCCTGTACCTCCTGTAGGTGCTCGAGCGACGAGTGTATCCTCGGCGCGCTCGCGGCGGCGCGAAACGTCGTCAAGGGATGTCGACGGGGGTGTACTGTAACGGGGGTGTACAGTAACAGCTTTTGTAACGGCGACGGTGCTCCTCTCGCGTGAGCGCGGGGGCAAGCAAGCTCGCGCTCCGAGCGCGCGCGCGCGCCGCGCGCTCGGCAGCCGCCGCTACAGTACCGGTACGTGCATCGACGTGCGCGGCCCTCAACATGTAGCTTAGTTGCGCAGGTCGTCGCAACTCGTTGCTTAATCCAGCGGGGGCGCCCGGCGAGCCGCCCTGTAGGAATCCTACATGCCGAGAAGCGCGAATAAAGCGCGTGGTTTGTCGCTGTTGGAGATTTTCACGAACTTGTGCTGACACACGTGCCCCCTGTAATTTGCAGCCCCTCTTTTCTCATTGTGAATGGGGGCTCACGCCGTGCCCGCGCGCCGGGCCGTCTCGCATGAGTTCTCGCACGTGGAAAACGGGAAAACGGGGAGAGAGAGAGTGCGTATGGGCTTCATCCTCGATAGCGACGAGCCGATCGCGCCGTCACCGCTGGCGCATACACCAACGGACCCGTCGCTGTGGGAGTTTGGAGTCTCTCTCGTCATCCTTGGCTGCATCTCCTCGTCGATCGGGCTCTTGCTCATGAAGCGAAGTGCGGACGTGGAGGACACGCTGCCGCTGTACAAGCGCTGGCGCTGGGCTCTTGGCTTCGTGTTCCTGGTGGGAAACGCCACCGTCATTGACCTCATCGCTTTCGCTATCACGCCGCTCTCGCTCATCGCGCCGTTTGCGGCCCTGACCATGGTCTTCTCTGTGGTCCTTGCAAAATCGGGTCTATTTGGCGTGCACGAGTCTCTGCCCGGGCGCCAGATCATCGGCATCGCGTTCGTCGTCGTAGGCGTGACAACGGTCTCGGTGTTCGGACCACACACGTCCGACGAACCCACCATGGCCGAGATCTTCGACGACTTCGACAACCCGGCCTTCATCGTGTTCGTGTCGCTTTCGCTCTCGCTGGTCGCGCTCTATCTTGTGCTCCTCTGGACACCTCGGCTAGAACCCTACCGCCCGTCGCCGACCTCGCCGTGGACCACTCTGTTCTCCGCCTTCTGCTCCGCTGTCTGTGGCGCCCAATCGCAGCTGTTCCTCAAGGTGATCTCCGTAGGGCTGCGCTTTTTTACAACAGGCGGCGACCCAAACGCGGCGGTCACTCCCGCCTTCATCCTCTCCCTCATCGGCCTGGCGGTCACGGCGCCGCTGCAGCTGTACTTGCTCAACTCGACGCTTGCATCGTCCCCGATTGGATACGCAGTGCCTCTCTGTACGCCTACGCTCCGAATTGGATGGCCACTGATCACTTGCGCTACTGACCACTGAATGCCACCGAATGCGCCACCGAATGCACAGACCAGTCTCTCCTTATCATGCTCACTGTGGCGGCGGGCGGCATCTTCTTCAAGGAATTTGCCGACATCAGCTTTGCCCGCGGCGTCCTGTTCTGCGTTGGCGCCATGGTCGCGCTCGGCGGCCTGGTGGTCCTCTCGCTCAAAGTCCAATCACCTGCGCCGACGGAGGAGAAGGTCCTATTACGACGGATACCAGGCCTCCAGCCTTCTCCAGCGGAGCCTGCAGAAGATAAGCACGACGACTTTGACAGCCTTGAAGCGCGTGCTGAGATTCGGGGAACGGGGCGGCGGTGAATGGCCTCATGGTCGATGAGGGCCAGGGTCCAGGACTGGTGTAGCTACGTTCTTTTGACTTTTCGCCCCCGTGCTGTGTGAGTTCAAAACTTAAACGTAACGGTTTGCGGTCACTTACCTCTTACGGAGGTAAGTTGTGTAACGAGCCTTTACTCGGATCATTACAGTTAAAACTGTTTTGACGTGGCCAGTGCCCCGCCGTCTGTGCCTCGGACGGCGGGTCCTCGGTCCGGGGTGCTCCCGTGTGAGGCGAGGAGAGGCGAGGCAGCTCGAGCTCCGACGCGGCTGCCTCGGAGCATGCTGCAGGCGTGCCGCACCGGGGGCCACCGCCCACCGCGACAAACCGCGACGCCCAGCATCGCATGTCTCAAGTGTTTAGGTGTTTAAAGCTGCAGGTTAGCGAAGACATGCCCCCCGGCGCCACGTGTGAGGCGCGGTCCGGCGCGGTGCCGCGGCACGTGTTGTCCGGCCCGGTGCGACGCCGTAACCGAGGCTATTCTCGGACTGTATAAGCTCCACGGTCTATGTTAGTCAGGGATTGAATAGGGATTGAATACTTATAATGCTCGCCATGTACGACTACCATTAAGAGATTCACATGTACTATACGCGATTCGTCCCACCATAACACGCCAACACATTCACAGTGCCAACGAACAGTAGCAATGGGGCCGTCCATGTTCGATCGGCCTGGCCTCACGGTCATCCCCGGGCCGTTCTCCACTTGATGAGAGGGACATTTCGCCTTGATCCCCGGTCGCGCTTCCAGCCGCTTCCGCCCTGGGATGGCGCGAACACCGGCGGTGATCTCGCTGAAGGGCTGCTATAGCTGCAGTTCGCATCACTCCTGAGGCTGCTTCCATCGTGATCGAGGAAGCGAGTGCCCTGATGGTCATAAGGCGTTACAGCAATTGCATGGACGCGTATGAGCGAATAGAGGCGTTCCGTGAACGGACGGTACAGCTGCACGAGCTCATCTCGATAGCGAGGCAACAGATGGCCATGGCCGCACGCCTTCGAGTTCTGCTTGCCTTTGCCTCGCACTCGAGCAACGGCCTCAACGGTGATGGCCGAAGGCATGCCTGCGTGGCGTAGCACATCTCTGAGCACGACGGCGGGGCGGCGCGCGTAGCCAGCAAAGGAGACGAGCAGGAACTGCGACGGCTCAAAGTATGTGAGCCACCGACGCATCTGAGGCTCATACAGGCCGTGGTCGAGGTGCGGAGCGCAGTTGGCAAAGGGCGGCGGCAACGAGGGCGGCCACAATGGAGTGGACGGGTCAAGGCTCTGACACTCCCGCACGCGAGCGAGCTTGGGCTCCAAAAAGGTGCCGAAGTCCATGGATGACATCACGCCTTCGTACGACTTGAGCTCCCAGAAGTAGGACCAGAACTTGTCGACGGGGTCACGCATCATCCACACGAAGCGGAGGTGTCTCGAAGGTGCCACGCCAAAGTAAGTCACCACGTTCTTCGGCGCGTCGTGCCACACATGATATGCAGGTGTGGCATCGATTGTGATCGATGGCGGTAAAGTCCGGAGAGGGCACCTTGGCCAGATCCTATCATAAAAGTGCTGACCTCTACGCCACATTTTGGGGTCACCGAAGAAATCCTTCTCCTTGCGAGAGATGTCGCCCTTGTCCGTGAGCTCACCCGGTATGATGGCGCCGCCCGTTGCATCTACGAGATGCGACCACAACGATGTCGTGCCTGCCTTGATGCTGCCGATGATGAAGAGGGACGGCAGCAATCTATTCCAGTGTGATAGCGACCCTACCGGGCTTCGACCTTGAGCGATCCCACAAAAGTGTTGAAAGGGCTCGACGGGACTCGCTGTCTTGAAGACGCTCATGCTGCTGCTATTCTTGAGGTGTGGACCAAGTGTTGCGAACTTTTTGAGCAACAGGTTCCAGCGTTCATGGTCCGTCTCTGCATCCAAAGCGGCAACGCGAACCTTCATTTCGGCTAAGTCGGCCGAGCGTTGCAAGCTCTTGCAGAACGCCTTTATGTCCAGCCCGTCGAGGACTCGTTGGGCCTCGTCGGAGCCGCTCACGAGTGCTTCCTTGCTCACGACCTCATCAGCACAGGCCATCGGCATCGGCCGAGGCTGCACGTGCTGTGCAGCTCCCAAAGAGACGCCGTTTGTGCGGAAATCCTCTGTGATCAAGTAGGAAATTGATTGCTCTTCCTAAAAAAGGTGTGGCGCTGGTAACCTCAAGTTTGGATAATTAATCACCCATTCACCATTCTCCAATCGTTGGAAGCCGGGAGATCACTATCTATCGAACGAGTTTTGGTGCAGTTGGAAAGAGGGAAGTTGGAACGACAGTTGGAAGTCAGGGGGACCGCAGTGGGCTGGCGCTGGGTCTTGCGTCTTGCGTCTTGGAACGGTCAAAGAGTTGGAAAACAAAGAGTTAGAATGATGTGTAGATGTGACAGTTGATGTGAGCAAGTCAGGGTTGAGCAAAATACCCGGACTGAGCAACTCCGGTTGGCGTGAGCAAATGTGCCCCCGCGTGCAAGTGTGCGATTCACACGTGTCGACCGCTCTCCCCGCTGCTTATCCGCTGCTGTGCCAATCTCACTTAGTCTCACCACCCAGCACCGGGCGGCCATCGGCATTCTTCGCGCATTGCTTCCCTTAATGCTTCCCAGTGAGCACGGAGCAGTGTGGGTGTGCCGACCCCTGAGCCCTGTTCCCCGGAGAATCGGCCGGACTTAACGCATACCGGCCGACCCGGGGACGGTCACCGTTTGCCGCACCGTGTGGTGTTCGATGCGCCCGCCACAGATGGTCTTCGCTTAAACTGGTCAAGAAACTGGGTCTGGCAAATTGCGTGGCCGCGGAAGCAATTACATGTATGCAGGCTCAACATCGAGCTCAACAATTTAATATTAACATGAGGGACCCACTGTCGGGTACGGCCACGGTACCGCCGGTCTTGAGAGTTGAGACTCTAGACGCCGCTCCGCGTCCGGTCCGACGCCGACCGCCGACCGCCGACCGCCGGTCTTGAGAGTTGAGACGCACCGCCCGCGCGCCGCGCCCGGCCGCGGTTTAAACGGCCGCGCGGCGGTTGCCGCGGGTGGTGCGCGGCGCGTACTCTCTCGTTCGTACCACGTTCTCACAGTGTGGGGCATGATTCGTCAACCTTCCACTGGGGATGGAAGCCCGTGGCCAGCCGAATCGCAGCGTATTCCGGCGTGAAGGCGCCCTGCTCGGTGCGCATGACCAAATCGGGCTCGTTCCACGTGGGAGGGATGGGCCGTGGCAGGTCACTCGTGCGCTGAAGCGCAAAGAGCCCAAGCACGGGCTCGTGCGACGGTTTTGAGCGGATCCGGCGCATCCGTACGACGGTCATACCGAACTGGCTGGCCGCGACCTCGATGACACCTCGTGTGCCAAAGAGGGCGGAGAGCGAGCTCGAGCCCTCTCTGATGGGGCCGTTGTCAAGATCCAGGCCCCGCTGCCGTCGCCGATCCCTCGCAGACAGGTCCTCCAATGAGAACACAAGAGCAAACACGCCACCGGGTGCGAGGTGTCGGCTGGCACATGCAACATAGTCAGTGACGGTGCCTCTCGTCTCAAAGTGGCATTGCATCCGCTGCGGGCTTGCTGCGAACCGCGGTGTGCTTGGGCTGTACGTCCCGCCACTCAGCGGAAAGTACGGCGGGGAGCCGGTGATCAAATCAAACTGCTCGTGCACCTTGAGCGGCGCGCTGTCCGTACCCACCTCTCGAAAGTCGCCGAGTCGCTGGTCGAACCTTTCAGAGACACCATTGTAAGCTACAGTGCGCTTAGAGAGCTGCCATGAGGGTTCTTGCGCTTCCACGGTCACAACCTTCGCTCCACGAAGCCGCCACGCCGTCACCAGTGCGACTGAACCTATTCCTGAACCGAGATCGAGGTACGTCTCGCATGATGCGCACCACTGGCTACCGTACCAGGCGACGAGTACATCGTCCGCATTGTAGCGGTACCCGGATGCGAGCTGAAAGATCCGCCAGCAGCCGCAGATTGCGTCTAGCGTCTCGCCCTCACGAGCTGTCAGGTTCACCGCAGGGGCCGGGAGAGGGCCTGGCTTGGTGTAACCCTTCCAGGCGCGCGCTCCGCTCACGGCAGCTGAACTCATGCGAGGCCAGGTACGCGGACGCCTCGAATAGGATGCATGGGAGGCGGCTCCCATGCTTGTAGTTGCGAGCAGCATCAGGATGTTCATGTTACCCATGAAAGGAAAGGTTCCGTTACAATCTCGTGTGCCACTGTGAAGTGTGAACACAGTCCGAGAGCAGGTCTGTGCGGGTCTGAGCAGGTCTGAGAGCCTCAACTCAACTGGACCGTTATCAATTAGGCCTTACGCCTTAGATTGTTAGATACGTGATGCGGACGGTGACATGCGGCCCGACGAAGGGGGGTTCTCCGTCTGCCTCTCACATTGTGGTCACGCGTACTGTACTCACAATCCAATCGAAAGCGGGGCTGATAGAGATGCGGCCGCCGCAGCAGCATCGATGCGCCTTGTCCCCAGGCGCATTCAGTACTCTCAGTGCTCATTCATCCACGCACACGTTCCACAACACGGAGGGCCTCTGAGTGAGGTGAGGGGAAACGGCGCCGTGGTGAACACCTGCAGCTCTTCGATCCACGTTCCACAGCACTTGAGGACCGCGCGCGTCATAGCACGCGGCTCTTCCACAGGACGGCCGAGAACGCACGCCGTACTGGGCGGCGTTGAGAGCACGCGCCGCGGCGGCACCGGAGAGAGCCGAGGGTCAGGAGGGAGGCGCCATACTGGGCGGCTGCATGCAAGTGCTCACCACGGCGGCACTGGAGAGAGCCGAGGGGAGGGAGAGCAAAGACCAGCCGTCGGGGCGGCTGCATGCAAGTGCTCACCACGGGGCCATCTCCTCCGTCGGTCGGGGGAAGCAGCCGCGGTCGGGCCGCTGCGTCATCTCGTCGCCGCGCCTTAGGCCACATGCGCCGCAGCACGGGCGCGCCGTCATTGCGCCTCGGGTTCCGTCATTGCGCCTCGGGTTCCGTCATTGCGCCTCGGGCTCCGTCATTGCGCCTCGGGCTCCGGGTCCGCGTGCGCATCCTCTTTGCTCCCGTCTGCCAGCCGACTGCGCCGCCGCCCACTCGCCGAAGCCACGCGCGCCGCGCCGGGCGTGGTGGGCGACAGGCCGATTGGTGGTACCGTACCCAGATTGTCGGTTTGCAGCTGCAAGCCGCCGAGGGGGGGCTTGCGCACGGCGGGCGAGGGGCCGCTCGCAGGCATCTGGTCGAGCGTGCCTTGACGGGTTGGCATTGGTGGCGCGCGCCGCCCGAACGAAGCTGCGTGAGCTCGACTGCTCTCAGACTCTTCGCCCTGCTCTCGCGACTCTTCGGAGTTGGCACCGCCGCCCCCCGCGCCGCCGCGCGGCTGCGCGTGCAGCGCCTCGATCTGCCGCTGCGCCGCCTTCAGGCGCGCAGCGAGAGCTTCCTTCTCGGCGAGCGCTTCATTGAGTTGTCGCTGTGCCTCCTTAAGATCGGCGAGCTGCTGCTGCGCCATGCGCGCCGCCCCCGAGGCGCCGCTGGCCGAGGCCGAGGCGGCGGCGGCCGCGCCGCTGCCCGCGCCGCCGTCGGCGGCGCTGCTGCTCGCCCCTTCACAGGGAAGCTGGCGCCGCTGCGCCTCATGCGCTATCCGCTGCTGCAGCACCCTGATCGTCTCGTCACGCTGCCTCAGGGCCGCCGCGAGATCTTGCCTGACCGACGTGACGACGGCAGTGGAGGTGGCGTCGGAGAGACTATCGCTCCGGAGAGTGTGCTCCACGTGGCGAAGCACCGTCTCCGACAGCTGCGCCGGCATACCGCCGCGCACCTCGTCAAAGTGCGCTCCCACCTGATGAGGGAGGCAATCAAAGCTCATCAGGGCTGATGAGGTAGGCAATCAAAGCTCGTCAAAGTGCGCTCCCACCCGTCGCTCCCATTCCGCGGCGGTGATGGTCTGCCGAGAGCCCTCAATCGCACTCGGCTGTGGCGGCGGCATCGGGGTGGAGCTCGTCGAGGGTACGGTGCATCCCTCGACGAGGGACTCGACGCCGTCGAAGAAGGCATGCCTCAGCGCCATCGAGGCCGTCAGCCGCTTCTCCGGATCGTAGTTGAGCAGCCGCTGGGCAAGGTCGATGGCGGCCTCGGGTGTCTGTGCTGGGAACATTCGCTCCCATGGGTACGCCTTCAGTTTTGGCAGGTCGTCGGCGCAGCAGGTGGCGCGCATGGCCTGAAGGTCGTGGTCGGTGGGCGTGCCCAGAAGCTTCATGATCTCCACCAGGTGCTGCTGAGTCGAGTCCTGCCCCTGGTAGGGCAAGTGGCCGAGGAGCAGCTCCATCAGGATCGTTCCGACCGACCACACGTCCACGGACACCGAGTACTCGGTCGCGCCGAACATGAGCTCGGGCGCGCGGTAGTAGCGCGAGCAAATGTACGAGACGTTGGGCTGCCCCTTCACGAGTACCTTGGAGCACCCAAAGTCGCACAACCGGCACTTGAGGCTTGCCGGGTCGCACAGCAAATTGTCGGGCTTGATATCTCGATGGCAGATGCGGCGCGCGTGGATGTACTCGAGCGCCCCAAAGGTTTGCCACAGGTAGGCCTTGATGTGATCGGGGTGGAAGCGCTTGGCGCGCTTGTGGTACTTGAGCGCGATCGAGCGGATCGTCTCGGGCAGGTAGTCCATCACGAGGTGTAGAAAGGTCTCATCCTTCTTGCGTCCGTTCTTCTCGAAGGAGTGGCGCAGCCGGACGACGTTGTCGTGCTCCATGACCTTCATCATCTGCAGCTCGCGGTTGTGGTAGCGACGGTCGAGCAGCACCTTTTTTATGGCGACGATCTCGCCGTCCTCGGTGCGCGCGCGCCACACGATGCCAAAGGCTCCGTGGCCGACGACCTTCTCCAATTGGTAACGGTGGCCGCCGCCGTCCCAGACGGTGCCCTCCTCGACGCCCTCCATGAGATCCGCGACCTGCGCGCAGGTGCGAGCGGACAGTCAGGCGTGTGATCGACGTCAGCGCGCCCGGCTGGCCAGGTCACGCTGCGCATGCTCTGCTGTGATGAGGAGAGAGGCGGTTTGGAGGTGCGCGATGGGAAGGCTTAACGAAGCCAAGAGCTCGCTGCGAGGAGCTGCGTGCGGTCCGGAAGCGGGTGCTGGGGGTGGCAGTGGCTCACATGGTCCGTGCTCATCGCTCCTTGCGCGTCCTCCTCCTAGCTCAGTAGTAGAGTAAGTTCGGCGCACGGCGTCGCGAAGAAAGCGCAGCGAACGCAGAGGGAAAAACTTCTGCGGTTCGGAAATCGAATTTTCAAATCTTCAAACCTGGAGACTCTCGTGGGCATCGACGGAAAGTGCCCAGGCCGGCGCAAATTCGCGAAAAGTGAAGAACAAGAAAGGCGCAACACAGGCGGCACAGGATGCCGCTCGCGTCGCTTCTGCCTTTGGGCATCATCATGGGCGCCATCGGCGTGTGTGGCACGCTGCTGTCGGTGATCCCGTACGCGACGCGCGGCGAGGTACGTGCCCGCACCCACGCTAGTTCACAGGCCAGGAGAGGCCACGCACACGCAGAGGCGGCGATCAGAGGAGTGCGCAGGCAGCGCTGCGGCCGGCACAGCCGACACGTTCCGTGTTGCGGCTCTCGCACCTCCTGGCACTGTCAGCGCCTCCGCAGCCTTTTGAATTGGCAAGATCGGCAGGACCGGCAGCTATGGCAGCCATGGAAGTCATGGCATGGCTGCGGCGCAGGCGGCAGCAGGTCAGCAGCAAACAGCAGCAAACAGCAGCAGTAACCTCCTGCTGAGCTCGAGGGCGCGGCTGCATGTGGAACGAGGATGCAAGAGCACAGGCCCAGGGCTGCCACTCAGTCACCAGCTCCTGCGCCGCGCGCGTCCCTCCGGTGCTGACCGTGAGCCACCTGTCCCCCTCTGCGTGCTTCGCGCAGCGCAAGCGTGTCATCAAGGATCGATGGGTGGAGGCCATGTACGACCGAGACGCTTTGATCAAGATGCAGTTCGGGAAATGACGGCGGCATCGCCAACTCATGTACAGTCTGTCACGGCGCGGCGGGCGTTTTTCCGCACCGATCTCCTGGCTCTCCACACACTCTGACGCTCTCGCATTGAAATGCAGCGGCTGTGTCATGCTGCAGGTGTCATGTGAGCCACCTAGCGAGCCTGCAGTGGCCTCCATGTCATTTGGATACTATTATCCGATAAGTCTTTTTAAACAGGTTTGGCTCAATGTATGGAACGCGTCGGCACACGCGCAAAACACGCGGCGAACTCTCGATCTCCGTAGACTCGTACCGCTCTCCCGACGTCGCTGGTCGCTCCCGCTCGGCGCATCGACGTCCCTCCGTCACACACTCTCACTACTCGACATCGTACATCGAGCGGAACAAGCTGTTAAAATAAAGCGTTCTTGGTCATTGCGGAAACCGAAACCGACGCCGCGCCGAGTGCGCTACCCCGTACCGCCGAGTCGACGCGATTCGCAGAGTCTCGACCTCGACGGATCCGCGTCCGATCGGAGAGGTGGCAGGTGTTCGAGAGATGGGATCGGATCACGGTGGGACGGCCGGAGGGGTACTAGAGCGAAGTTGAAGCTTAATATTACGTAACTAAAGCCGAGCTTGCGGCTCGACTCATAATCCAGCTGTAAACACAATTCAGCTGCAATGTGCATTCACAGTACTTGTAAAAGCTCCTACGCAGCCGACTCGCGAAAAACCATGTCGAGTTTGGCATCTTCAGGTAACCTTACCCACGAGCGCCACGTTGACAGGGCCGTGACGGGCTCAAACATCAAGGGCAAAGAGGGTATTGTGATGTGGACGCCTCTCGGCATCCACATGGACGCGTACTTGGATAAGGCGTTCCAACCGCACTTGACGATGTACGGTGTGGACTTCTCCGACCCAGGAAGGCGCTCTGATAAGATACCGCGCAAGCAGCGGCATGGCCGAAAGGCGCTCGGGCCGGAGCAGCAACTCGGCTCACAGGTCGCGGACCTCGTCTTTGGAACGGGCCCTATGCAGCGCGATGGGCAACGGCTGGAGCACAATGTGCGGCCACCTTGGACTCCGGCCTCCATCCCCGGCTTCATGGGAATCAATTCGGCTTTCACGTCCGAGGTCGCCGCGGGCATGGCGATGCCACCGGACGAGAAGGCCGACTTCCTCGTCGACTCAAGCAGCGGAGCACGCTGCTACGTGCACCGCAGCACCTCTGCGCCGCCACGGTCGTCGGCATGGGGGCGGTCTCATGGCTTCCGAGACGACGTGATCGTCATCTCGCCGTCCGAGGATTGTGCGCGTGCGGAGCGGCGCGCGCTCGTGCCCGACGGGCACCGGCGCTCGGACCACAACTTTTCGGGAGGCAGCATGCTCACCTCATCCGACGCCGACGTGGCCGGCTACGTTGAAGGGGCCCACCGAACGCTGCCACGCGACAACTTGCAAGTCGGCAGCTGCGCAGTCGACCCAGCGAGTGCGTCGCGCAGCCACGATCGAGGCGTGCGCATGCGCCGGCCCACGCAGCGGCACGTGAGTGAGGCCCACTTTCTGGGCTCCGAGCTGGACGACAGATCGCTCAGCAGCCCTCGGGCGCGTGTGCGCGCGAGCGATGAGGCTGAGCGCGCTGCTGCCCTCAAGCCGCACGGCACGCACACACGGGACCTAGCTTCCCACTTCACGTCGGCGCCGTCGGTGTACGCTCAGCACGGCGCTCCAAAGCTCGACGTTGAGATCGACGATGGCGTGAGCCACGGTCGGGTGGACGTGATGCGCCGTCTTGGGCGCATCCACGGCGATCGGGTCGATGGCGACCGAGGGCACGCTCGGGACGGCGCTTGGGACGGCGCTCGGGACGGCGCTCGGGACGGCGCTCGGGGTGGCGGCGCTCGGGTCGGCGCTCCTCCGCGGGAATCAGAGCCGCCGTCGCCCGAGGCGCGTCGGGGCGTCGTCCCGGGCGCCGCGGCGATGAGCCGGAGAGCGCCGTCCCGAGCGGGTCTAGCATCGCCGCTGCTCGCGCGTCGCTCAGCGTTGGAGGGCCATCCCCTCCACTACTTCTCCGAGCGGCTCCACTTCGCCGACGACCACGCCCACGACGGCGCGGCGCGCGAGGGGGCGGCGGGCGCCGTCGTGGGCGCAAGGCATGCAAGGCATGTAAGCGCCCTTCGGCCCTCGGTTTGGGGCGTCGGCTCGCACGACGTGAGCACACACGGGATGCTGCACTACCACGACGAGCCGAACGCTCACGACGGCGCGAGTCCTCCGGTCGTTCCAATGAGGGGCGAGGCACGCGACACAATCCGAGCGCCTATGGGCGAGGCACGCGACACAATCCGAGCGCCTATGGGCGAGGCACGCGACACAATCCGAGCGCCTATGGGCGAGGCACGCGACACAATCCGAGCGCCGCGCTCCCTCTCGCCACGCCCAGAGGCCAGACCAAATTTGGATCGCCCGGAGGCCAGCCCAAATTTGGATCGCCCGGAGGCCAGCCCAAATTTGGATCGCCCGGAGGCTAGGCCTCAACCATGGCACGGCGATCGATCGCCGCGTGGCGGAGGTGGTGGTAATGGCGACGGCGGCGGCGCTCGAGACGGCGCTCGAGGCGGCGCTCACGGCGGCGCTCTCGGATCGCCACGTGGGCGCATCAGTACTAGCGTCAGCGGCGGCAGCGTCTGCAGCAGCCCTCGAAGCAGGAGCAGCAGCAGCAGCCGCCTCACCTACGCGCTCGTCTCGCCGCGCCCGTCACGGCGCGGTACCTCTGCCGCCGCGCTCGAGGCCCGTGCAGGCCACCTTTTCGGCGGAGGGCTCACGCCGGTCGACGTGAGTGCCCGGCACAGCGCTCACGGATGGGAAGGGCTCGAGTCGCCACGCAGCTTCCCGCCCACGCCCCGGGGGGAAGGGCTCGTTCACAGTCACACCCCTCGGGAAGGGCTCGAGTCGCCACGCAGTACCCCTCGCGCTCATCTCTACGATTGAACGGCGGCTGCTGCGGCGGGGGTGTGACTGTGAACGACGTCGTTGGGACCCGACGTCAGATTGATTCCTCAGAGCTCAGTGCCCAGACTCGAGACTAATACCACAGACCCGAGACCCTCAGACTTTCAAGATTCAGTACCTGAGTGAGAGTGTGCGGCCACGCAGGTCGCAGCCACGCGCGACGGGGCGCGAGTCCGTCGGTGTCTGCACCGACGCATCATCGACGGTATACCTGTCATGGACGGTAATAGAACCGTCACGGCGCGTCGACGACCCGGCGCGCGGTCCACCGTGTCGCGTGTGGGGGCGACTCGGACAGACAGTCAGACACTCGGACAGCGGAACGAGCGGTGCCGGTGGCGGGCCGATCGAACGGAATGAAAAACGTTGACCAGCCGGTTTCGCGAAACCTCCAATACCGGGAATACGGACGGGTTGTTCATCTAAGATTAATCTAAGATCACATCTATTTCTTAGAACGTTGACGTGACGTCGTGACGGAAAACCCACTACCCTCTGGCTCCCTGGGGGATCTACTCCCGGATTCAGTCAAACCCCGGCCCGAAGCAGCCGGAGCCTGCACCGGCGCCCATGGCAACGCGCTCATTCTCCGTCATCTTGGAGCGTGGCTTCTCGTCACGGAGCCACTTGTGCCTCTTCTTGGCCTTGGCGTCTGCGGGAGAGTACTTGCGCTTGTGCTCGGCACCGTGCTGGGCGCCGGGAAGCGTCGGGCCCGCGGCGGCCGCAAGCTCGCCGTCGGACGGCGCCGTCGCGGGCGGCGGCGGCGGCAGCACGCCTTCGAGACGGTATGTGCGCGAGGAGGCGCCGAACGTGAGCAGCGAGCCCTGCTTGAGCAACACGGCCTCGAAGGGGCGAAGCCGTGTGCCGTTCACGGCGGTGCAATGGCTCGATTTGAGATCGATTAGGTAGAGCCCGCCGTTGGTGTGGTGCACGAGCGCCGCATGCTGGCGTGAGATGGACGGGTGATCGAGCTGGAAGTCGCACGTGAGCGAGCGCCCGAACGTGTACATCGGGTGCTCGCCCACTGGGAGCACCTGCAGCAGTCATCAGCAATCATCGGCAGTCATCGGCAGTCATCATAATTCATCAGCATTCATCAGCATTCATCAGCAGTCATCAGTGGGCATGGGAGCACCTCGAGCTCCTCGCCGCCCTTGGACACCACAAGCGACGCGTCCTTCCCGAGGGAGGGCGGAGCAGACCAGCTCGGAGGGAGCTCGAAGTCGCCCTCGTCAATGGGCTTCGGTTTCGGCAACGGGACGTACACGCCAGTACGCTCGCCGCTGAGCTCCTTTTGGAACTCGAGCAGGCAGCGCCAGAAGCCTTCATTCGGTTGGATGATCGGGCGCGCCGCAGCGACATGCTCGCGAGCCCGCTGCGCACTCCACCCCTCCTGACGCATGAGGTACGCGATGCAGAGCGACGCAGAGCGTGAGACGCCTCGCGAGCAGTGGACGAAGACGGCGGTCTGCGCGGCTCGCGCGGCCTCGATGATGTCGAAGGCGGTGCCAAAGTGCGCCTTGATGTCCGCCTCCTCCACGTCGCGCACGTCGCACCATGTGTGCCGCACGCCCGACTCGGACACGCTCGCCTTCAGGCTAGACGGCAACTCGGCGAGCGCGGTGAGGGCGTGCTGGATGTTGAGCTGCTCGCGCAGACGCGGGAGCGCGGCCGCGTCGGTGAGATCGCCGAGGTAGAGCAGCCCCGGGAGCACGCACGACGGGCACAGCGGCCGCTTGGCTGCCTTGGACGACGACTGCTTGGCACACATGAACGGGAAGGCGGACTCGAACGCCGAGAAAGGCTCACTAAGCAGCAAGAGTTCGCGGCAGCCGCCTCCGCGAAGCAGCGCGAGCGCGACTGCGTGGTCTCCACTCGCCGGCTCGGCATCTATGAGGCAGATGTCACGGCCCATCCATGAACGATCCGAGGCTCCGACCACCTCCACCTCGCCCTCTGAAGTGAGCTCCACGCGATGCGAGCCCCGGATGATGCGCTGCTTGCTGCTACCGCTCTCACGCAGGTCCAAACACACTGGGGAGCCACCAGAGGGCCAGTTGGACTGGTGCTGCAGCAGGTTGAAGAGCTCGAGAGAGGTGACTAGGCGAGGAGGGCGGTCGGTCATGAAGTTGAAGTGGAAGTGGCGAGAGAGGGTGTCGGTGTGCTGTGAATTCAAGAGCTCGGTCTTTTGAAGTACTATTGTAGGAGTGAGCTCTGCTACGCCGACCGGCGGAACGCCTGGGCGCCGGAACATTATTCCCCGCGCGTACTGTACCTGGTACGTGTATCCACCGCAAACAAGCACCGCGGCGCAAGCGCGCCAACGTGAGCGTGCCGGTTCGGCGTGCGCCAGGGAGCTGAGTCCGAAACATCAAACCGATCCATCTCGCCACACCCGACCAGACGCTACAAGCACGCCGCGTGCGGCGGCGGCGCCCGTCGAATCGTGGGGCACCCAGATTCGGATGCTCATGTGCTGGCGGTGTCGGCCATCTCAACATCACGGCGTTGTCGCTGCACGACCCTTTTCCACGCGATCGGCGTTGCCGTGGTCAGAATTCGGTGCAGCGTCCTCCTCCGCGTGCAAACCCTCGTCGACGCCCTCAGCGCCGCTGCCATCAAAGAGACCAGCGACCTGAGGCCTGCGGCGCTGGGACTCCAAGCGCAATAGGTACTCCTTTGCCCACTGGACACTTTTCGCAACGTCAGCCTCTGGCGCTCCTGCGGCCTTTAGCACGCGACCGAGGATCTCCTCGCTGCGTTGCCCAGAGACGTCGAACTCGCTCCGGTGGCCGTCAGCGAGCTCGACAATAACCGCAGCACCCTTTTTGTCCTCCTCAGCCCATCGCTGCACAATGGACGCATCGGGGTTTTGCCATCGCAGCGCTGGCATGAGCTTGTTGAATTTGCGCGCGCCCGCCAACCCAACGCCTTCTGAAGCGTGCAGAATCTTCAGTGAGGTCAGTGAAGCCAATCGCAGCGGTGCCGCCTCGAGCGGCTCACGCAGCTTTCCCCATCCAAGGTCAACGTCTTTGACCTTCGCGAGCTTGCCCCCCGCGCGCTTGCTCGCAAATCCACGCGTTGCTGCACCCCCCCGCAGCGGCCCAGCAGCGGATGTTGCCCGCGCGAGCATCGACCTGTCTTTTCCTCGTGCCGTGCCTGCCGCGAGTTCGAGCGTCCTCCTGGGCGCTCGATTTCGACGCACCCCTCAACACGACGTTGCTTTTCTCCGACACATCGTCTTCTTTTCGCTCTCCGCTTTCCACAGCTCCACAAGTAGCTTCTCCGAAGTCGGCCACTCAAAAACTTGCAAACTCGCGACGCGCGCGCGCGCGCACTCACACGCAGACTGGCCGAAGATACTCCGCGTCGGCCATGGGATTGTGCGGAGGCGGCATCAGCGCGACCATCGATCCGGCAGTCACGCTCCGAAACACTCACTGCCTGAAGAAGATACGCGAGGATTGTGAGAAGGCTCACAATAAGAAGAAGCTGCTTCTGCTCGGCGCGGGAGAGTCGGGCAAGTCGACCGTCTTCAAGCAGATGCGCATCATCAACGCCTCGGGATACTCGAGTGGCGAGTTGCGCCAGTTCCGCTGGATCATCCATCGCAACATGATCGACGGCATGCGAACCCTCGTTGAGGCGGCACAAGAGCGGGAACTTGAGCTCACCGAGAGCAACGAGGACGTAGCCGACGCCATGCTTCTCTATCAGGGTGAGAACGTCAACCCCGAGATGGGCGAGTCTTTCGCGTCCCTTTGGGCAGACCCAGCCATCCAGCAATCCTTTGCTCGCCGCGCCGAGTTCCAGCTGGGCGACGGCGTCCAGTACTTTTTCAACAACCTGCCCCGGGTCGCCGCCATCGAGTACCTCCCCACTGTCGAAGACATCCTGCACGCGCGTGTTCGCACGAGCGGTGTCGTGAGTCGCGACTTCGTGATCAACAACCAAGCCTTTCAGATGTATGACGTCGGTGGGCAGCGCAGCGAGAGGCGCAACTGGCTGCCACTCTTCGACAATGTCACTGCAATCGTCTTCGTGGCAGCCATCAGCGAGTACAATCAGGTGGTCGCCGAGGATCGCTCCAAGAATCGCATGCAGGAGGCCCTGGAGCTATTCGAGCAGATTGCCAATAGCAAGCACTTTGAGGGCATCGATATCATCTTGTTCCTCAACAAGAAAGACCTTTTTGAGCAAAAGATCCGGACCGTTGACCCGGTTACCTGGTTTCCGGACTACAAAGGTGGATGCGACTTCATCAAGGCAGAGGCGTACTTCAAAGCGCAGTTTGAGAAGCGTATCAACGACAAAAAGAAAATGCTCTACACCTACACGACCTGCGCGACTGACACATCGAGCATGCAGGTTGTGTTCACTGCAGTCGAAAGCATGTTCCTCACGCAGGCCTTCGACTCGGTCATGCTCGGGGCGTAGTACAAGTAGCTAGTACGGTGAGTTGCACTCACTCAGAACTTGTGCGAACGAGCGAGACGCGCGAGACGCGCTGCGGAATAGCTGCGGGACGCACCGATCTATTTCGTACCGCGTGCGAGGAGCAGAATGGTTGCGGTTCCTGTTGAAAAATATGGTGATGTGATGTCGTTGTGTCGTTGATGATGCTGTTGCTGATGTGGCGTGGTCGTTGTTTCGTTGACGCTGGGTCGAGCGAGACTTTGAGATTTTGAGTTCTGTTCTTCGGTATTTACGCAAAAAATGCCGCTATGCCTCTGGACCCCAACACGCAACAGTTACATGTAGAGCCGTTCAACACAAATCCACTCTAAATCCACTCTAAATCCACTCCGGTCCTTCACCACGTCTCGCACCGCTTTTCCCCTTGCATCTCGCATGCAGAATTGCAGTTATACGTCCAGGTTGAGCTTCATGGTCAGTGACCGTATTGAAAAGGATGAAAACGCCTAAACGCCTTGTAAGGCAGCGTCCAATTAGGAAATGACTTGACAGAACCCACAGCCTTGCCCACAGCAGTGATCCAGTGATCCACACATGTTCACCGTGTGTGCTCATGTAACCGTGTGTGCTCATGTAAGCTTCTATTTGTACACTAAACACTATTAGTTATAACTCAGCTTCTATTAGTGTACGAATTGCTAGGTTGTGAGGTTCGTCAGTGTGATCTGTGTGTCAGTCCCGTGTGTGTCCCGGCGCCCCCCTGTGTTTTTCAACCGGATCCGTTTCGTTCAAACTTTGTGTAACGCTTTGTCGACCTTTGCGGTACAGCATAAAGTTCGAAGGAAGCAGAACGGCACGATGCAACGCATCATTTCGCTGCTGCTGTTGCTCGAGATGGCTATCGCATTCGACGAAACCATCAACGAGGCGAAATCGAACTGCACAGACGTTTTGTTTAGATTCACTTGCCGCAGTCGCTTGGCTGCGGGAAAGTGTGACCACAAAGGTTGCGACCTCACGTGTGGCAAATGCAACGTGCCGGATGGCTGGCACAAGACGCGGGCCCGCTGGTTCCCGGGAAAGGAGTACCATCGGCTTGTGGCTACAGGTGATTGGTGGCTGAGCCTTACTCACGCCGAGGGAGCGTACGCCACCGTCGTTGTGCCCACCATCTGCAAACGCCTCGAGCGGCTCAAGGTTCTAGTCTTGCGGCTGAGCACTGAGATGCAATGCGTCGGGGAGGTGATGATTGTTGCACATGCCCCATGCAGCGAGCGTGTGACGGAGATGCTTCGGGGAGTGAATCAGACATTGCTCAGAAGCAAGAAAGTGATTCAGACTGTGATGGACATGGGTGGCTGGGACCCAATGTACGGGCCCGGCGCGCGCTTCCTTGCCGCGCGCAGCGCTCGTGGCACTACGCTCGTGCACCTCGACGACGACGAGCTCCCATGCGAGCGACAGGTATGCGGCGTCGCAGCTGCGGCGGCCAAAGAGCCCATCGGTATCTATGGCCACCATAAGCGCAACTGCAATCCGCTTAAGGGCTACCAAACGTCAGGGGATCCGCGACGGTTGAGATCCAACAAGCCGTTCAACGTGCTGCTTACGCTGTTTGCGGCGACGTCTCGAGCGTATAACGACATCTTCGTGCGCCACTTTGATCGCTACGCGAAGGCTCTAGCGAGCGTCAAAGGTAACGGCGAGGACATTGCCTACAGCCACTTCTTACTCAAGCATTTCAACAAGACGCCCTCGTATGTTGAGAGGGCGCCGTGCTACACGTACGCTGTCAACAATACGGTGGTAGAGACCTATGCCAAAGGCTTCTCACACATGAATGACGAGACCGGCATCTCGTCGAACCTGTTTTCACACTACACCGCGCGCCGTATCATCTGTCGCCGTCTGTGGAACGACACACGGTGGGAGTGGCGGATCAAGGGTCGCAAAGAAAAGGACCCGGTGCTGGTGCCACGTAACATCAAGACCCGCCTCTGGACGATTTGATTGTACATATGCGTAAAAGTGTTTCTGAGCGTTCTAAGAACTTCCCGCCCGGGTGCGGTGGCGGACCCCCCCGCGACCCGCGCGCGCCGCGGTCAACACCGCCCGGACCCCCCCCCCGGGGACACGGGCGGACTGACCCCGCGGTCTGACCCGCCCGCGCGCCCGCGCGACCCCGGCCCTTTTAGTTCCCTATAGTAGCGTTGGGGGCGAGCGGGTCCCTACCTACCCCTGTCGGATCACCAAAAATTCACTCAGGATACTGTATCCTGCCGGACGGTGCAGAGATACATTGTACATCAAAATACGTCAGGCAAGATTAACAAGATAACAGGCACGTCAGGCGTCAACGCGTCATGTGGCGCTTACCAATTATGGGTTTCTGGCGCAGGATACGATAGGAAACCCATCTAAAATCGAAGAAAACACTCCACCTCTCCCTGAGCTGAATCCCAGGAGTGCAGCCGAAGGTCGATTCCCAAATCAGCTGCGAATAAAAGACCTCAAAAAGGAAAGTGACGCGAGGACTCCAGAAAACTCCACAAAGAACAACTCTTTGGCGTCCAGAAGGCTGTGCGACACTTCCGACATGACGCGTATCAACCACGAAGAGGGCGACGCGGAGACGGCCGATGTCGCGAATCTGGGCGAGGCAGTGGGCACCCTTTCTCTCTCGCCGGCCGCCTCGGAGCCAGCCACGATAGATCCGAGCGATGAGAGCTTCTCCCGCGGCTCGGAGACCTCGAGTGGTCCAACGATCCGCCTCTTCATCGGTGACCTTCACCGGAGCACTACTGAGGTGAGTCGGCGCTTGCACGTCGAAGCCTTGTCGAACAATGCGCTCCTCTGGCGTTCGTATGACCTTGCTGAGGCGCCGTGCTACCCTATACCGCCAAACATAGGCTGCACCACTGTTTGAGCGTGACGCATGATCCCCCCTTGCCCTTCGCAGGCGAGCCTGCGCAAGTATTTCGAGCAGTACGGGAGTGTTGAGCGCGCGACGGTCAAGCACCCAAATGCGCGCCCATGGCAGCGCCACGAGCCTCAAAACCATACCGCGCAGCGTAGCTTTGGCTTCATCACGGTCTTCAGCGACGAGCTTGCGAAGAAGCTCACGTCGATGACGCATATTATCGATGGGCATCACGTGGGGACGCCTGAGCTGGCGAAGCCGGCGCGCAACGACCGCGAGAAGGCTCGTCGAGGCGAGGGAGCCGAGGGAGCTCTCAATGCCAACGCCATCCACGCGTCCGCTGGATGGGCACTCGGTCCGAATAGCACTTGGGAGCCTACGGCGACGCGCAAGATCTTCGTGGGGGGGCTCTCGCACCAGATGAAGGATCAGTCGCTCATGAGCTACTTTTCGCAGTTCGGCACCGTCGCCGACGTCGTCGTGATGACCGAGGGCTCGTCCCGTCGGCCACGTGGCTTCGGTTTCGTCACCTTCGAGGACCCGAAGGTCGTGATGGCCGTGACTCGAACGCGCTACCACCCTATCGAAGGCCGGCTCGTCGAGGTGAAGCCTGCGGTGCCGCGCGAGATCATGAGCCTCACGCAGGGCCAGAACCCAGCTGTCGTAGGAGCCGGCGACAACGACTTCGCGACCCCGACGGGTGACGCGATGGCCTGTGGCCTAGTCGTGCCTGACTCCACGCCCGGCTCGCCCACGATGGCCATCCCGGGCCAGGAGTGGTATTCGAACGGGTACGGGTACGGGTACCAACAAAACTACGCGGCCCCGAACCAGATGATGATCGGCGGCGGCATGCCCGACATGACGATGACAACGGGCGTCCCGGTCTACAACGGTTACGCTCCGGGATTCGCGCCCCAGATGATGGTTCCGATGGGCATGATGATGCCGATGGCCAACGTCATGGGCACCGCGATGCCACCCGTAATGTCGCCCGCGATGCCGCCCTCGATGGTACCGAACCCGGTCGCAAAGAAGATGAATCAGATGGCCGCGCCGCCGCTGATGATGCCCTCGCCCCACAATATGATGCACGGCGGTGCGAACATGATCCAAGCTTCCCACATGGCCTATGGGGCTCTCGTGCCAACGCCCCATGCAGCTTCCCGCTTGCCTCCCTCGTCGGGCGGGCAGCCTGCGGGTGGCTGCATGTCGTTCAACGCGGCGGCGCCGATGCCCATGAGCACAGTGCACATGGGCCACATGCCAAATATGGGCCACATGCCAAACATGGTGATGCCCATGGGGACTTTCCCCACGATGCCCCCCCATGCGTGGTCTTCGGCAGGCACAGCGGCGGCGGCCTCGTACGCTGGACCCCCGCCCATGCCTGGTGCGGTGCCGGTCGACGCGACGGCGACACTGAAGGCGCCGGAGGCACAGACGGCGTCGGCGACAGCGGACTCGTCCGCGTAGGTCTCGTGTCGTAGTGTCCGCATAGGGCTTGGGGCAGCTTCCAACCGGGAATCGAACAGGGAGCTGGTACACAGGACGAAGAGGGAGGCAAGGGACGTGCGGAATCCCTCCGGCGGCAGGGGACGCACGGGGGCAACCCTACCAACGACGCGATTGGGCAGTGGCGCAGCGTCGGGAGTTCGATCTGCATGCAAGTGCTCACCACGGCGTCGTTTCTCATGGGCAGTGGCGCAGCGTCGGGAGAATGCACTCGAGAGGGTGGATCTGCATGCAAGTGCTCACCACGGCGTCGGGAGAATGCACTCGAGAGGGTGGATCTGCATGCAAGTGCTCACCACGGCGTCGGGAGAATGCACTCGAGAGGGTGGATCTGCATGCAAGTGCTCACCACGGCGTCGGGAGAATGCACTCGAGAGGGTGGGCGTGCGGTGGCGGCAAGTGGGGCAAAGGGCGGGGAGTGGGAGGCATTTGGCAGGAACGAGGCAGGCCACAGAGAGGCAGCAGCCAACAGCTGCGGGGGGCGGCATGGGGGCGGGCAGAGCAGGCAGGCCAACAGGACGCATCAGCATGCAAGTGCTCACCACAGCGCAGATGCCTCCGGTTGGGTCGTGGGCGGCATGGGCAACAGTGACCTCGCCGTTCGTTAGGACCTCGTCGAGAGACTCTCCTAATAAAGGACAGGGCTCGCGGCCAGGGGCCTCGTAAAGGTCATCAGGATCCGCTGGGATCGCCCTAAGCGATCGCGCGCAGCGTCAAGAGGTACTGAGGTAGGCTCCCCCCTCTTGGGGGAGCAAGGTGCTCGTGGAATTGGCAGGCTCAGATGAAGAGCTCGATGTGCTGGCGGCTTCATTGGCGAACAAGGAAGTGATGAGTTAGTAATGAGATGTGGCAGGTAGATGGTGCGGCATGCTCGCTAGAGCCGCCGACGCGCGACGGATCTGACGGATTTGACGGGTCTCTCGACTCTCGACCGTGCGTGGTGCGGTGCCTCGAGTGCACATGGGTGCGAGACGCTGTATGCCTGTATCTCTGGGTTCGTGGATGGGGATGCTGGGAAGGTGCTGGTTATTGTGTTTTTTCCCTTCTGCGCCATGTTTCAACGAGTGTGAAATGCCGGATCATGTTGAACGTGAACTCAGAGATACAATCTCCCTTCCGCGTCTTTGGTAGGTCTTCACGCGAAATCAGAGTGGTCTACTATTTTTCATGTTTATAAGGCCCCACCCCTACACCTGTTTGGGAATTGAATGATGAACGTGAACTCGGAGATACAATCTCCCTTCCGCGTCTTTGGTCTTCACGCGAAATCGCGAAAGCCTTCAACCTTCGCGCCTGCCGCAATGAGAGGCCTTGCCGCAAACCTTTCTTTCTTCTTCAAGGACCGTCCGTTCATAGAGCGATTTGCTGCCTCTCGCGCTGCGGGTTTCCGTGCGGTCGAGTTTATGTTTGCCGGCGATGGCAAGTACGCCTGTGACTCTGCCGATGTACGCAGAGCTCTGGAGGAAAATGAGCTCGAGCAGGCACTCTTGAACGCGCCTGCCGGCGACTGGCTGAATGGCGAGCGCGGTATCGGTGGCATAGCCGCACGAGAGACCGATTGGAAGGCGAGCTTCGAGTATGGGCTCCGGTTTGCTCAGGACGTTCGCTGCTCCAAGATGCACATTATGGCAGGGCTGCGCTCACACGGAGCGACCGAAGATGTGTACGTCGAGCGGCTTCGGTGGGCGAGCAGAATCGCCGCTGACGTGGGCGTGTGCATTTGCGTCGAGCCCTTGAACCCAACCGACTTTCCCGGATATCTCGTTCCTGACGTTTCTTCAGCGCTACGCATACTGGAAAGGGTTGACGCGCCAGGCCACTGCCAGTTGCAATTAGATCTGTACCATGTCGCGATGGTTGAGGGCACTGACCTTACCAGCGTGATCCGAAGAGCGCTGCCTCACACTGCCCATGTCCAGATTGCCAACCCTCCTGGGCGAAACGAACCCGGCGTCGGGGTCATCGATTTCCCTCCGCTGCTCGCACAGCTCGGCGAGCTTGGCTACAGCGGTTGGGTTGGGTGCGAATACAAGCCCTCCACGCCGATTACCGAGCAGTCGCTCGAGTGGGCGCGAGCTGCTGGATGGTTGACCCCAGCAACGGCATGAACTTGAGCGACCCGAAGTAGACCGGGAGGCACACCACTCTTACGGGCGCCGGACGACCGGTGCACAGAAGCTTTTTGCGATTACGAGGGATACGCGACGGAAGATGCGTGTGCATATCATGTATGCATATACCACACCTCTTCAACTAGGAAATAATCTCTGTTTGCGCTCGCGTGCGAGAAGACCACCTGCACCATGTCGCATGTGGGGGACTGTAAGCCCGCACGCATGGACCCATGGGGCCCATCTCTCTGTGCGTGCGAAAGCCACGGGCCACGAGTGCTCCAGAGGCCAAGGGCGGGAGAACTCTTGCGGTGTCCTGCCGATTCTTCTTTAGATGGTCAGGCCGAGGTACACCAGCACGGCGGTCACCACGGCAACCGCCGCCGTGCCATAGATGAGTGGGCTGTCGTTGATTTGAGCGGTCACGCCGCCGGCCTTCTTCACGAAGCGTCGGCGCGGGCCCGCGCACTGCGGGCACTTCCAGCGGGGGCGAAGCTCCTCGAACGGCCTGTCAGCGCTCGGCTCGTAGATGTAGCCGCAGTCAGCGCATACCCACTCGCCCGGCCAGTAGCCCTTCTCCTCCAGGAGCTCCTCGGTCGACTTCTTCTTCTTGCCGAACTGCATGACTGCGGGCTCGGCGCGGACGGCCGCGCGGGATAGCGTGCGCGCGCCCATCGGGGCGACGGCCGCACGAAGCGCCTCCGACGCAGTGCACGCCAGACACAGAAGGGCGACTCGAAGCATTTTTTGCACGGAGTATCTCCGAGCGGAGAGGTGTGTCTCGCGGGGTGCTTTCGCGAAACTTTCTTACGGTTTTAACGAAGTTTAGCCGCCATCCCCTAAACATTCTGCGTCTCGCACCGGCGACTACGCTCAAACAACCCACAGCAAGGGAAGGACGTCCCCGATAAGTGAGATGACTTCGCCAACTGTGAGTCGGGATGATCATTGACAAAACTGATGACAAGACCTCGTCCCCTGTTCTTCAGATTTGGAATTCAATGACCTCGGCCGTCGCCGGTGCCGCGCCCGCGGCGGCCGCGACGAGCGCCTCGTCAATCTCTTCGACAGCAAAGGAGGGCGATTGGTCCATTCCAAAGAGCTCAAGGCGCGACGAATGGAAGTGGAGCAGTGATGGACGGTGGCCCACGGAGAGGTACGTGATGCCCGGGACGGCGCCAATGGCGCGGTACATGGCGGCCTCATTTTTGAGGTCGAGGGCGGAGGTTGCCTCATCGAGGATCGCGAGGCGCGGCTTGTTGACGAGCACGCGCGCGAACGCGAGCCTTTGCTGCTCGCCCAAGCTCAGCTCATCACCCCAGTCGCGCACCTGCAATCAGCGTCCATCATCAGCGCACCCCAGTCGCGCACCTGCAATCAGCGTCCATCATCAGCGCCCATCTTCAGCGCTCATCATCAGCGCCCATCTTCAGCGCTCATCATCAGCGCCCATCAGCGCCCATCATCAGCGCCCGTCAGCGCCCATCAGAGGCCACTCACCTTCCATAAGCGGCACGTCCGCGGCACTCACCTAACACAATCGCACCTCAATTGCATTCAATCGCACTCTCGAGGAGCCTAATCATTGCTAATCAATCTCATACGATGCTAATCAATCGCACTCAATCGCACTCTCAATTAGCCGAATCATTGCTAATCAATCTCATACGATGCTAATCAATCGCACTCAATCGCACTCTCAATTAGCCGAATCCACGTACCCGATCAAGCCCCTCCTTGCCAAGCGCAGCCAGCCGACCAAGCTGCACCGTCTGGAGCGCACGCAGGAGCGCCTCATCCGTGTTCGTGCGCGACCACTCGTCGACAGTGCTTGGGTACACAAGCTGCTGGCGCAAGCTGCCCAGCGTGCAATAGGGGCGCTGCGGCAAGAACATGGTCTGCCCGACGGGTGGGCGCGTGACCTCACCGGAGCCGCGATCCCACAGGCCGGCCATCGCGCGCAGCATGGAGGACTTGCCTGTGCCCGAGTTGCCCATGATGAGCAAATGGTGGCCCGCATGCACGTCGACCGACACGTTGGCGAAGAGCTTGCGAGTGCCGTCGGGGGTGAGAAGGCACAAGTCACGCACCTGATGAGGGAGGCAATCAGCGGCCATCAGTGGCAATCAAGGAGCTCGCAAGGGCCGTTGGGAAAGATGAGGCTCAGGCGACGCACCATGAGCAATGGCTCTTTCGCCCCCCCCCAGGGTGCAATCAGTATTCAATCATCATTCAATCAGCATGCAATCAACATGCAATCAGCATGCAATCAGGCGACGCACCGTGAGCAACGGCTCTTTCGGGTCCCCCCAAGGTGCAATCTCTCGGTTGAAGATGCGGCCCGTCGTACTTTGCCGTGTAACGACGCCCAGTAGGGGCTGAGCCGCCAGCGGCGACGCTGCTGGCGGCGGCGGCGATGCTGCTACTGCTGCCAGCGCCGCCGCTGCCTCGTCCGCGGCGCCCACGGGCGGTGCGGACGGCGGGCCGCGCTGCCCATACAGAATTCGATCCCATAGTGAGCGCTCGGGTTCATCCACTGGCTGAGTGAGTCGAGCGAGGTGTTCTTTGCTCAGCCGGAACGTCGCGTTACTCTCGCCGCCGCTTTGGAAGCTCTCCATGCGCTCGACGAATGTGCTCAGCCGAGCGAGCCCTGTGGGGCAAGCACGAGAGGATGGTCCTCAGAGGTCCTCAGAGATCCTCAGAGGTCCTCAAAGGTCCTCAGAGGTCCTCAAAAGCCATCAGAGGCACTCAGAGGGCCATCAGAGGGCCATCAGAGGGCCATCAGAGGGCCATCAGAGGGCCATCAGAGGGCCATCAGAGGGCCATCAGAGGGCCATCAGAGGGCCATCAGAGGGCCATCACCTGCGGAGAAGGACGATAGGCCCTCGAACTGGTTGACGATGATCGACAGGTCATTCAGGACGTGATTGAACGCGCCGGTCGATTGCGTAATCACGCCGAGCTCTACTGAGCCTGCCAAATGTAGACATCGAGACGATGAGCACCGGCAGTGCCAAATGTGGACAGCGAGACGATGAGCACCGGCAGGAGGCCATCACAGGCCATCAGAAAGGCCATCAGAGAGGCAACCAGAGGCTTTCAGGGAGGCCATCAGGGGTCATCAGAGGTCATCAGAGAGGCAACCAGAGGCTTTCAGGGAGGCCATTACCTGCAAAGTAGAGAGGGGAGACGACGAGAACCGGTAGGATCTGGATCAGGTACGAGTAGCCCACTGTGAAGAACTCGAGGTTGCGCATAGTGCCTAGGATGGCGCGCTTGTTGCCCACCACGCCACTCAGCCGCGCGCTCACTTCGGCCGCCTCCTGCGCTTCACCCTGGGACAAGAGCGAGCACGGCGAGCATCAGGGAGAGGTGCCCAGAGAGAGAGAGGTGCCCAGAGAGAGGTGCTCAGAGAGAGAGGCGATCAGAGAGAGAGAGGCGATAAGAGAGAGGTGCCCAGAGAGGCGATCAGAGAGAGGCGATCAGAGAGAGGTGCTCAGAGAGAGGTGCTCAGAGAGGCGATCAGAGAGAGGCGATCAGAGAAGGTGCTCAGAGAGAGGTGCTCAGAGAGAGAGGTGCTCAGAGAGAGAGGCGATCAGAGAGACCAGATCGTCGCCGATCTGCGCCCACCTGGTAGACACCCACCTGGTAGAGAGACCCTCAGAGAGGCAATCAGAGAGGCAATCAGAAAGGCAATCAGAGAGGCAATCAGAGCCGATCCGCGCCCACCTGGTAGAAGGCGATAGACTCTGCGTTCTCTCTCAAGCGCACAAGCGAGTAGCGCAAGTCAGCCTCGCGTAAGAGCTGCTGCGCATTCTGACCAACGAGAGCCTGGCCGAGCTTGATGGTGGTTATGGAGCCCACGCCCGCGTACACGAAGATGGCGTAGAACAGGTTGGGGTAGATGGAGTACAGGATGCCCGAAAAGGAGGCGAGGTCGATGACGGCCGTCATCAGTGTGATGAAGAAGTCGAGAGACACCTTGGTGAACGCTGCCACGTCCTCAGTGATGCGCTGGTCCGGGTTGTCAATCTCGCGGTCAATCTCAATCTTGTAGTACGCCTGGTCGGAGTAGTACTGCCGTGCGAGCTCCGTCGTCATCCACTCACGCCAGTTGAGTGCGAGCCGCGCGCGCTGGAACTTGTAGAGCACCTGACGAGGGAGGCACTCAGCGGGCATCAGCGGCCATCCGCATGAATCAGCGGCAGCCAGAGGCCCACGTGAAACTCATGGGGCACGCCCATCAGCGGCAGTCAGCGGCAGTCAGCGACCCTCATGATACTCATAGAGCACCGTTAGCGGTGTGGCCACAGCCAAGCCGAGGGCGTAGTTGGCCGTCTTCTCAAGGAAGAGGACCTGATCCTTGGCCGAAAGGGCCGAGTAGAAGTCACGGCCGACGTACGAGAAGATCACCGAGACGCCCGAGTTCATCAGGACGAGCAGCAGCATCAGCCCAAAGTTGAGCTTGGCGCCCTCGGCCTGCTGAAAGTAAGGTAGCGCGAGGCGCCAGAAGAGGCGCAGGCGCTCCTGCACGGTGACTGGCGCCGCCGCGTCCATTGAGACATCGCCTTCAGAAACCTCACCCTCATTTGCCGCCGTCGCGCAGATGGGCCGCGCGCGCGCCGACGACGACGACGCCGCCACTGCCACGAGCGGCGGCACGGCCGCCGCGCCTCGCCGTCGCAAGACGACGGGCGGCGCGGCGGCGAGCGCGGTCAGGCCTATCGACAGGGCCGAGGAGGAGGTCGTGGTCGCAAAGAGCGACACCACCAGTAGCGGCCGGTGCATGGTATCGGATCGTCAGTGCTCGCACCGCACGTCCGCGAAAGGCGAGACCGCGAACTTTTCGGTCGACTTCCCTCGAAGATGCTGGCGCGAAGATGCGCCGTCTCGGTGTTTTGGGCGCCCGAAGTTACGCCGCGAGAACTCAACGTGACGGGGTCGATCACATGGGACGGTACATATACATGTATCAAGAATGCAGCTGGTCAAAGAATGCATCAACATGTGTTTACATGTGCGATATGGCACACTAGACACTTCGACAAAGTCGAAAGTGTAACACGCTAGTTACAATTCCGGTGAGTGAAGAATGCTGCATCGCATGCGTATGCCATGATGTATGCACTAAAATGCGGTGTAATAAACTACACGGAATTGAGTATAAACTCGAAGTATAGACAAACTACACGTCACCCGTTGCGACAAGCGAGGACACCGGCGAGTGCGCGGGAAATTCCTGCGCGCGGGCCGCGGGCCTTTTCAAGGGTGACTGGTTGGTTCCCTGTTATCTTCGGCTCACGTCTCAACCAAGCATCCAATCCGATCGCGACTTGGATACGAACCGATCATAGTGAGCGCGCCGTCGCTCTTCGGCGTCTGTCAGCTTGCGATCCAACAGCTGGCGCTGCTCGCGCAGCGTCAGGCTGCCCTTGGCAAGCTGCCGCGCACGATGCGCTTCGGCCATGGCTACGGTGCGCTGCTTGCGCGTCTCGTCACGGCGCTGCTGCGCGACCTCTTGGGCGACCCTGCGAGAGGATGAGGCTCGCAACGCCACCTCGGCCTGGAGGTCTTCCATCCGGCGCCTAAGGGCTTGCTCGGGAGCCAGCAGCACGCTGCGCACGCGCGGCTCGTGTAGGGCGGTCTGAAGCCGGGGGTGCGGTCGGTGCTCGTCTGGAAGGCTGAGCATCATCCTTGGAATGGAGTCTCCCCCCCGTGCCTCCTCCTCCTCCTCCTCCTCCTCCTCCTCCTCGCCCCTCGCCGAGATCACCTCCTCGATGCATCGGTACCGGTACTCAAGGTTTCGGCTCACCTCTTGCTCACGCTGTGCCTTCATCACCTTGGCGTAGCACACCGCCGCCTCCTCCGCCGACTCGAAAGTGCCCAGAAACTTGTCGGTGCCTTTATACGGGCAGACGGCGACGAAACGGCCAGGAGACACTGCGCATTCGCTCACGCCCTCGTAGCCGGTGGGGCTGCTAGAGGACAGGTGCAACGGCACGCCGCACGCGTACGTCCTCCTAACCGTCGATGCGGGCGGCGGGGGGTCCGTCCAGGGGTCCGCCCACCTTACCGTCGATGCGGGCGGCGTCCACCTTCCATATTGAGCTGCACGTTCGGGCGGCGCGCTTAGGGCAAGGCTTGGCGAAGCGGCCACCGCCGGGCTGTACAGAGGATGGAGAGGATGAAGAGACGAGGTCACGCTGTGAAGAGACGAGGTAACGCTGTGAAGAGACGAGGCCACGCTGTGAAGAGACGAGGTCACTTTGGACGGGTCTGGTGCCGGCGCCGGTGTCGGCGCCGGAGGTGGTGGCGGTGTCGGCGCCGGAGGTGGCAGCGGTGGCGGCACCGGTGCAGGTGCCGGCGATGACGCCAGCGTCGCAGGTGTTGGCAGGCCGTGTGGTTTGGATGGCTGCGGTAGCGGAGTACTATGTGACGGATCCAACTCGACAGCCGCGCGCCCCTGCTGCCACTCTACCCGCGTTGGATGCGTCCAGGGCTGCTGCCAGGGTACGCTGCCAGGGCTACGCTGGAGCTCTGCAGGCGGACTCATCCCATGGGGTTGGCACGGCGATCTGACGGCAGATGAGCTGCTCCTCGCGGAGGTACTTGTGCTTGTGCGTGTGCTTGTACTTGTGCTGGCCCGCCCGACTGGCGCACCATCGACCACTGTCTCCACCTCAGCCCGCTCGTGTAGCAGATCAGCCTCGCTCCCGTCGCAGTCATACTGCTGCAGCCAGCTAGGCTCAGTCTCGGCCTTGGCGTCATCAAAAGTGACGCGTCGCAGTGCCGCGGGAGCTTCAGCCTTCTCAGCCAGCGCAACTTTGGACACCACCTCGGGACCAAAATAGGCGCCAAGATCCACCTTGCTACCCAGTGAGAGCTTCCAGGCAGCCACAGCGTCGGATTCAGATAACCGACGGAGTGCCGTGACCGCAGCGGTCAATGCGTCCCTGTCCTCCATCTTCCTATCTGTCGTCAATCCGCCGCCGCATCGTCCCGACTCTCGTTTCCTGTCGACCGTATCGCCCTGCCTGTCGCATCCTCGGATCCAGACCTCGAGTGAGGTGGTGTCCATTTAATTAATAATGTGGTCACTTCCACGTTCACAGTGAACAAAGGCGTCCGCATCCGAACCGAAAAACCCTCGTGAAACAGCTTCACACCTCCATGGGGCCTCGTCCTACGTCACTCACTCTCACTCCATGCACATGGAGCAGTCGTTCAGCACTGCCGGAAAATGCACGGTCGCGAGACGGTTGCGAAACTGGAAACAAGGAAGGACACCTCTGCGGTGCAACATGCCCAATGGGCTAATTGGCCTCGACGACCGCAGGGGCGGCCTTGACAATCTTGGCGAAGCCGAGCTGCCGGTGCTCATAGTCGAACTTGACGTAGTGGGCGCGCATGAACACGTCACCGAGGATGTACAAAGGGCCGGCGGGTGCGGGCACATCGAGGCCGGTCATCGCGAAGAGGCACTCCGGGCCGTTCTGGAGCGTATAGTCCTTCTTGGTCAGCACGTACTCGGCACCCGCGATCGAGATGGTGATGTCCGGTCCCGGACCATCACAAGGGATCGTGTACTCCTTATTCAGGGGTGGGATGGGGCCGAGAGGCTTGGCGCCGACGGCGGCGGCGATGGCCTTGATGTCGGCTGAGGGTGCAGCGAGGAGCGAGGTGCCCGAGTCGATGATCGCCCTGTGCGCCGAGCTCACCGACTTGCCCGCGATCGTGATATTGTCCAGCGAGATCTCCCAATAGCCAAATTTGTTGGTCGCCGTTGGGATTACGGGTACATACTTAAACTCACCGGTGAAGTGGGCCGGGTTGACGCCCCCAAGGACGAGCTCGCCGGCGGCGCCGTCGTGGCCGAGATAGAAGGCGAACACAGGTTCGGAGAGCTTGCCGGACGCCACGAGTGCCATCAGAGGAGTCGGAACACCGTCGACTGAAATGTCGTCGAGGCCCATGCCACAGATGCCGTCAAACTTGCCGAGCGCGTACGCGGGTCCGAGGCCGGCGGTGTTGTTGACCTCGGCGAAGAGGTATGACGTCAGCGGAATGTCGCCCATCGTGACCACGTCACGAGAATAGAAGCCTGACACGGGTCCACTGCCGTACTGGATGTGGAAGGTAGAGCCATTGACTGTATGCGTTGCAGACTTGCGCGAATCGTAGTAGTGGTGCCGGCCCTCCGCGAAGTTGGCCACCCACAGGTTGGACGAGCCGGTGTCGTAAACGACCTCGAGCTTCTGCGGCGGCGTGCCCACTGAGATCTCGCCGTAGTACTGCGCGTCCTGATAATCATTAATCACAATGGAATCGACCTCGCCGAGCGCGGAGTAGCCCAGGCGCAGGCTGCGCTCCATGGTCGTGCGGTCCGGAAGCTCGCGCTTCTTGAGCGGCATGGTGTAGAAGGCTTCGGAGGCAGCGAGGAGCGTTACGACGGCGAGCATTATTCGTTGTTGCGTGTGGTCCAGGCGTCAGTGTCAGGAGTCGCCGAGCGAGGGCTGCGCTCCAAACATGAAAGCGAGCGCCCGACATCAAGAGTCCTTTCCGTCGATGGCTCAGGAGAGGCAGATGGTGGGTGGGGGGTTGTCGTTGTACACGGAGGTCGTGGGACCCAGACTGATACTACGGCCCGCCACCATGCCACTTTCTACGGACCGATTACGCTCCAGACGACGGCCCCACCTTTCTTGGGCGCCGAGCGCGGTACCAACAACGTGGCTGAACTCACGGCCTTTGCGGAAGCCCTCGTGTACCTACGGGACATCGAGGGATCCGCCACGCCCGCCATCATTCGTCCGGACTCCACGTATGCCCGCGACGTGGCCCTTGGTACCGTCACCATCTCCGCTAATTGTACCCTTGCCCGCCAAGTGCGGCAACTATGGATTCACGAGGAGGCTCGACGCGGTGGCCAACTATGGGCTCTACACGTTAAAGCCCACTCCTCTAATAAATGGAACGCAGCGGCGGATCATGCAGCGGCTCGCGGTGCCCGCGGCGAGGCCCGAGGCGTAGGGACACGGTGGGCGGACTGGCCACCGCTCCCACCCCGCAACCTCCGCGCCCATGAGGTGAGTGAATCTGAGCGTGTCATCCGTGCAACACATGCCTTTGGTGTGCTTGCCATCCCTGTCCCTGTTGGTGATCACCTGACGTCGACGGACCAGATTGAGGCGTGCACACGAGCCATCCTACTCCGCCTCAACCTGGATAGGAGTCCACGCGCTCCACAGGCAGTTGCCCGGGTCCGCGCTGCACGGACGCTGCTCCTTGATGCTACCCGTCAGCGTGCGGAGGCTCTCCGCCTCATCCAAGAGGGCCTCCAACCGATTACGCGGGTATTAACCTGTCCGGTTAATGACACTGCCATGCGCCGCTACATTCGAAACGCAGGTCCGGAAGCGGACACCCCCAGGGCGGATGGCCTTGGCACTCTGCGCGAGCGCGCTCGGGACTTCTTGCACGCCCTCGGACAGAACCACGCCGTTCGCATCACGTACCATCACTGTCGACTCGGCGCTGCCCTCGTGGCGGCGGGATTCATATGCACTGCTCGTGAGTACGCCCTCCGAGGGGATGTAGATCCCTTCCGACTCCCGCGTGCCCTGCGCGACGTTGCCTTTGCTGGCCGTGGCCATGACCTGGATGACTCGGCCTCTTACCCCCGTGCGTGCCTTGATGTGTTCCAATCGGGGCGTGAACAGTCCAGACTGTTCCTCGCGCACCGTGAGCAAGTCCTCGCTGAGGTTGGGCTCTTCTTTCTCGGACCCCATGTCTCAGCACCTGCGCGCCGCAAAGCCGCGAAAGACTTGTTCAATGCCCTTGATAATGATGGCTCCCTGGAGGCTTGGGAACGACGCCAGGGATGCCCGGCGATGATGCAAATGCCCCCCTTTGCGGTCGGGACTGACGGGGGAGGTCTTCAGCCTCCGAGCTTACCAGGATAGCCGCCGCGCTCTGACAGGCGAGTTTACTCGTCGGATGCCCACACTGGTCGCCTTTGTTCGCGCTTGGCTTGCACTCCACAAGCCCGATAGCGAGCACAAATTCGCACTCACGGCCAAGTCTTTTTTCCTTCAGGAGGCGGAAGGCCTCTCGCGCGCCGCGAAGCTTACCTGGTCACGTCTGCGGGGCGCTGGGGAAATCACGAGCTTACAACATGATGGTGTTGTCATGGTACTCTCCCAAGGCGTGACATCTACGGATGCATGTGCTGCCTTGACGGAGGTGTGCACCGCGGCGCTTGGCTATACGCAGCCCGTTGAGGAGAAACCCTTTCAATTCGACCCTGGTGACTCGGAGGATGACCAGGACAGTGTTGCTGATGCGGACGCGCGCCCTAATACTCCCCTGAACCCATGACCCCTCGCAAGCTTGCTCCGCCCAGTTCCCCTCTGAGAGTCTCCCGGCAAGCTACGGCCCCGGAGCAGGGATGCTGGTGCGTGCTATGCTTGCGCCCCTTCGTGCCCCTCGGGGGCTCCGTTCTGGCTTCCACAGGCGCCGCTTCACCCAGTGTCCCTCTGAGAGCCTCCCGGTCAGCTACGGCCCCGGAGCAGGGACTCTGGTGCGACCCTCGCCTGTGTTGTGTCTGCATCTCCCCCGTTGGCTTCCACAGGCGCCGCTTCGCCCAGTGTCCCTCTGAGAGCCTCCCGGTCAGCTACGGCCCCGGAGCAGGGACTCTGGTGCGACCCTCGCCTGTGTTGCGTCTGCGTCTCCCCCGAGGGGGATGGTATGGTGTGAGCATGTGCCCCGCTTCTTCACCCACACGCACCGTCGGCTCATTCGTGGGCTCGCCTCGCCGTCTACTTAATGATCGTAATCTTTCTCCTCTTCATCCGCTTCCTCCCCTGGGGCTCATTCTCTTCTACTGGCGCTGGGACTCTTCGCCGAGTGTCACTTGATGACGGACCCGCTGCTCCCGAGACACATCTTTGCCTAGGCCGATGATCCTCCTAGCGTGCTGGGGGGGGAGACTGAGGATGGCATTTGTTGAGTTCGGCATAGCATGATTCGTCGCCTTAGCTAGAGACCGGTATGGTTTCTTTCTAACAAGTCGATTACCCGTGTGTATAAGCTCGACTCGAAGCTATTTGGGGTTCCCGCCGCGTTCACAGTCGGGCCGCGTACATCGGCACCGGTCGGTACTCCATCGACGCGTGGCTGCTGCCAAACTTCCACCGGCTCCTCGTGCAGCTCACCCAAGGCGGGTGGGAGCGCGACGACGCCGTCCTCATCGTGGCGGTCTTCATGGTCATGAGGATGCCGCTCGCCTGGGCCCTGCGCGACGTCATTGGTCCATTGTGGTGCGCCGCGACTGCGTACGCTGTCGCCGAGGTCCTCTCCCGGCGGGCGCGCACCCTGTGGACCTCCGACGCGACGGCCGTCGCGCCTGCGTTCAAGCTACTGTCGGAGCTCGTGCGAGTCAATCCCACTTGGGCGGGCCTGACTGCGCCGGGCGTCGCCGCCGGCCTCTCCTTCGTCGTGCGCGACGTCATCGAGACGAACTACGGAGGCAAGTACGGGGTGCGTGTGTCGTACGAGGAGGGCGACATGCGTCTGTTCCAAAACAAATCGTCCGCCTTGCGCACTGCCAGAGTCCCCGAGGGTCATGATGAACAATCACTTTTCGACGCCGCCGGCGTCGAATCGCTTTTCCCGTCAACGTACGCGCCGCCGACTGGTGGCGGACCCTTCCTGTCTCTGCAGGAGGCCGGGGCGGCGCAAGATGAATTGTCCACGCGCTTCTCGTACATATCTGTGTGATCTGACTACGGTGGTGTCGCAAAGAGATTGCTCATCATCACCCTCGGGGACTCTGGCAGTGCGCAGGGTGGACGATTCGTTGTGGATCAGGCTTCGAGCCCGCGATCCAAGAAGTGCGGTGAACGCTGGATCAGCTCTGCCTCTGACTCGGGCCCGGACGGCCCTCGGGAGCTCTGCCCGCACCACAGAGCACAGGTGCCTGCACGCATGCCTGACAGAACGGTACGAGAAGCGCATGCATCGAGCCATCGACCATCGTGCCCTTTCTACATACGATACATGTACATCGCTTGATCTGTACGGACCAGCGATCCAGCGTTCTGGACACTCGAACTGGACACATCCGATCGGTCAGTCGTTAACGTCAGAGAGATCATTTCATCAACGGCATCGGAATCCTAACGTATGGCGCGTAATCACGGTTCGTCGATTCCTGCGTTTACGGATTACGCGGACGGGCGGGGGGTGCAAGAACGCAGAAACCTGTGTATACGCGAGGGGGTGCATATATACACACCCGCTGTGTTCCTGTGTATACGCACCTACCGCTCGCGTAAACGCACCCGCACCATGACCATGACCATGACCCGCCCTCGGTCGTCGCGAAGACTTCGACGTCGCTCGCGGCTTCCGACATGAAGTCGTCGACGGCGTAATCGGCGAGCGCGGCGAACTCCTCCGGAGCGTCGGCGGTCGCCGTGCAGCCACAGCAGCACGGCGTGCAGGTTGCAGTGCCGGCAGTGCCGGCAGTGCCAATTGCATGCCTTATCGAATGAAAACTCTTCTTTTCTGTTTTCGCGGCGTTCCCAAATTCTCGAGACGTCGCATCCCGACAGCCATCCACACCCTCGTCTCGATGAGCTCCGCTGCCGCGGCCGCCAGCGGCTGCTTGCCCTTGGCCTGCTTCTGGCGCAGGAGCATCAGACGAGGCCAACATCGTTCTGACGTCACCGAGAAGTTTGGCAGTGCATGCATGCATGCATGTTGACTTTCTTGGGGACGACAATTACCTAACACATACCTAACACATAAAACCACACGCTGGTCATCCAGGGTGCACCCTGAGGGTCTGTGGAGGTCTCGCAACGTGTGGGAACCGATCGACGTGCTTCGCGCGCGCCTGCCGACAGGTGGTGAAACCATACAACCTGCTAGGGGTGCGTTCACTAAGTGGGAGCCTGGGATGCCGGTCGCGCTAGGCGACCAACTCCGCCGGCCTCGACTAAAGTGAGCGTCCTCCCAAAGGCATCCCTATAATAGGTGGCGCCCCTCCCTGAATATCTACTTAGATACCTATTTCTTTGTCTCTAGCCCTTGTTCCGGTCGCGCTATGTCTCGGGGACAATTGCATGCCTTACCGAATGAAAACTCTCCTTTTTTGTTTTCGCAGCGCTCCCAAATTCTCAAGCCCCGTCGCGCCCCTACAGCCATCCACACCCTCGGCTCGATGAGCTCCGCTGCCGCGGCCGCCGACGCTCCGGAGGAGTTCGCCGCGCTCGCCGAGTACGCCGTCGACGACTTCATGTCGGAAGCCGCGAGCGACGTCGAAGTCTTCGCGACGACCGAGGGCCACGGCGACGTGAGCGCCGAGGAGATCCGCTTCCTGGCGAGAGACCCACACGCGCACGACCGCGTCATGAGCCGCGTTGCTCGGCTGCCCCGTCGGGCGCTCTGGCGCCTCCTGCGTGCCGCCGGCTTCGATGAGCCCGTCTGGCAGACGAGGATCCGCCGGGCCACCGCTGCCTCCCTTGCCGAGGAAGTGGGCGAGTGGTACCGCAGCGGCGCGGCACCGAAGCGCATCGTCGAAGCGGCGCTCGCCGCGCACGCGGCGCAGGACCTCGCGCTCAAAGCGTTATGGGCGGCCGTCCTCGAATCTGAGGACCTCCTGTCGCACGTCCTCGGCGCCCTCGACGTCCATTTCACACCGTGTTCCATTTTAAGAAAAAAACATACCCTAAATCTCCCAGCCTGAGGACCCAAGTACCCCTCCTCTGTGAAGGCCGACCTAGGCAGGCCCGCCCGATCCCGACGAGCGTGCCCGCGACGAACGCGCGCGCAAGCGGATGCCCGAGCCCACACACAACGAGCACGCCACGCACACCACTGATCTGGACTGGACCGTCTGGGGCCGACATGGTTTACTGCACAGTTCAGAA